>Ga0209723_1000051_pt1 | contig 231696 bp, 172 predicted proteins | sample BiotimSIPDNA_2_FD_185750 | JGI IMG/M metagenome (GOLD analysis project Ga0209723, IMG submission 185750) | Anaerobic biogas reactor microbial communites from Washington, USA - Biogas_R2 time_0 SIP DNA (SPAdes) (version 2) | ecosystem: Engineered > Bioreactor > Anaerobic > Unclassified | place...
AACGGGAGGCAATGCGCCAGATGCGCGGAGCAGGTGGTCAGGGCCAGGCCCGTAGCCAGACCGGGCAGGGAACCACAGGTACGGATACCACTGCCCGCACACAGCGGGTCATCATCCGGAACCAGTAGGGCAGACAGTTGCACATAGGCAAATAAGCATCGAAGACCATGTTCAAAAGATACGGACACGACATACGGATCGCCCTTGAGTCAATTCTTTCAAACAAGCTCAAGTCGATCTTAACGGCACTCGGAATAATCTTCGGGGTGGCGGCTGTCATAAGCATGCTGGCTATCGGTAACGGGGCCCAGCAGGAGATACTGGAGCAGATAAAAATGGTGGGCGTCAACAACATACTGATCAGTCCCATAGTCCAGGAGAAAGATGCCTCATCTGATGAGGGAGAGAAGCAGCTGAACAAATTTTCCAGGGGGCTGACGCTGCTTGATGTGGAGGCAATACGCAGTTCCATACCTTCAGTAAACAGAATCAGCCCGGAAATATCTTTCAACTCAACCATCGTTCTGAGCGGGATGAGATATACAGCCAAACTCGTGGGAGTCTCAAATGACTACTTTGAGCTTTACAATCTCCCGCTTTCACAGGGAGTTTTCTTCAATGATTACCAGGAGGAATACGGGATACAGGTATGTATCATAGGCGCCAATATCAGGGCCAAGTTCTTCAGCCAGGTTGATCCTATAGGACAGTATCTGAAGTTTGACAACGTATGGCTGAAGGTTATAGGCGTCCTGGAGAGGACAAATGTCTCACTCACAGGATTTGAAGAGCAGGGCGTCAACGTTTATAATGACAATGTTTATATTCCTATCAAGACAATGCTGATGCGGTACCAGAACAGGGCACTGGTCAATACCAAGCTTGCCAGTGAAGCAACATCAATGCAGGTCATCGGCGGAGGACGCAGAGTGTCAAGGGTGGTTGTAAGCAGTTCAGATGCTTCGACAGCCGAGACAAACTACAACCAGCTTGACAAGATAGTGGTGCAGGTACAGGAGACGGAACAGCTTACACCTACCACCGAGGTTCTGAGCAGAATGATGCTCAGGAGACACTCAGGGGTAAAGGACTTTGAGATCACCGTTCCCGAGTTGCTGCTCAAACAGCAACAAAGAACGAAGGATATATTCAATATTGTGCTTGGGGCTATCGCCAGTATTTCCCTGATAGTTGGTGGAATAGGGATCATGAACATAATGTTCGCCTCTGTGATGGAAAGGATCAAGGAGATCGGCACCAGGATGGCTATAGGAGCCAAGAAGATGGATATAGTGGTTCAGTTCCTCTCCGAGGCTGTACTGATCAGTGTTTCCGGAGGATTCATAGGTATCTTTCTGGGGATTATCCTGGCGGTGCTGATACAGAAGATAGCGGGGATAACCACCATTGTGTCGTTCTTTTCGGTGGTGGTAGCCTTCGGCGTATCCGCCGCTGTAGGGGTCATCTTTGGTTACTCGCCCGCGAAAAGGGCTTCGGAGAGAGACCCGATTGAATCACTTCGTTATGAATAACTAATTGACATGAAAAGGATAAAAGCACTCTCCTTAATTATTTTACTCACCATGGCGGTTGCTATTCCTGTCACTTCGCAGGAAATAAAGCGCCTCTCTCTTGATGAGGTTGTCAGGCTTGCCTCGGAACAATCGCCCAACGCGCTTATAGCCAAGCACCGCTTCCGTGCCAGTTACTGGCAGTACCGTACCTTTGTGGCGGAGTACCGTCCCACGCTTTCACTAACAGGTAACCTGCCTGATTACAGCACAGCCTACAGCAGGGTGTGGAACTCAGTTGCCCAGCAGTGGGAGTATGCCTCCACGGACGTGCTGCAGACGTCTGGCAGTTTATCACTGGCACAGAACATAGGTCTTACCGGGGGTTCAATCTCCCTGTACTCAGACCTTACCTATGAGAAGAACTTTGAGACGGACGGAGAACGATATATCACCTCTCCCCTGAACGTGAGGCTTACACAACCCCTCTTCAGGTATAATGAGCTCAAATGGCAGAAGAAGATTGAACCGCTGAGGTACGAAGAGGCCCGCAAAACATACCTTAGAGATATAGAGAACGTGCATATGATGGCCGTTCAGTATTTCTTTAACCTGGCTCTGGCACAGATAAACAGGGAGATAGCGGAGACCAACATGCAGAATGCTGACACCCTCTATCAGATAGCCCTGGGAAGATATAACCTGGGTACCATTGCTGAGGATGAACTGCTTCAGATGGAACTCTCCTATCTCAATGCAGGCACTGCCATTAACGAGTCAGAGATGAACCTTCGCGACAGGGAGCTGAAGCTGAGGTCATTTCTTGGGTTCAACCAGACAGTCCGCCTTGAGTTACTCATACCCAATGAAATACCTGACCTCCAGGTTGACGTGAGTGAGGTGCTGAAGCTGGCGGAGGAAAATAATCCGGAGCTTATTGCCCTGGAACGGCAGCTGGTGGAAGCGCAGAGCAATGTGGCACAGGCGAAGGCCGAGAAAGGACTTAACGCCAACCTCACAGCATCATACGGGTTAAGGGATCAGGATCCCTCACTGAACATGGCTTATGATCAGCCCAACAGACAACAGACCGTCAGGGTTGGCTTTTCCCTTCCCATACTTGACTGGGGCCAGGGCCGGGGAAGATTTAAGATGGCCCAGTCGAGCGAGGAGCTCACCCGGGTGCAGGTTGAGCAATCGCGTGTTGATTTTGAACAGAATCTCATGCTTGACGTTCATCAGTTCAATATGCAGAATGACCAGGTCAGGATTGCTGCCAAGTCAGACACTGTTGCGGCCAAGATGTTTGAGGTGACCAAGCAGCGCTTCCTGATAGGGAAGATTGATGTACTTGAGCTGAACAACGCGGACACGAAGAAAGACCAGAACAAGAGAAGCTACATTCAGGCCCTGAACAATTACTGGACCTATTACTACAACATGAGGGCCCTTACCCTGTTTGATTTCATAACCCGCAAGCCACTCGAAACCGACTACGAGAAGCTTGTGGAATAGAGGGATGCCACATACCTGAAAGCTGCCGGCAGAAGCCGGCAGTTTTGCTTCTTAATCATATGGTTTAAGAAAATAATGTTATATATTTGCGCCTCGTAAATAATTAAGCGAATCACATACAACAAATAAATTTAAAAGAGGATACAGATGCAGAACAAAGGATTAATTTCAGCTCTGGCTATTGCCCTTACCCTTGTTTGCATTTACCAGCTCTCCTTCACGGTGGCTTCATACAAGGTCAAGAAGGAGGCAAGGGAATATGCGGCAGGTGATCTGAACAAGGAGGTGGCGTACATTGACTCGGTTGCCTCCCTGCCCAAGGATCAGTGGGGCTTCCTCGGCAATACCTATAAGGATGTCCAGACCAAGGAGATCAACCTGGGTCTTGACCTGAAGGGCGGGATGAACGTGGTGCTGGAGATCTCCGTTGAGGATATTGTCAGGGCTCTTTCAAATTACAGTACGGACAAGACATTTAATGAAGCCATTGCCCTGGCGAAACAAAAGAGGGTTGGCGGAAGCAATGAGGATTTTATTACTCTTTTTGTCCGTTCCTTTGAGGAGATAGACCCGAATGCCAGGCTGGCAGCAGTCTTTGGAACCGTGGAGCTGAAAGACCGCATCAACTTCAACTCCACCAATGAGGATGTGCAGAAAGTGCTTGAAGCCGAGGCCAACGCGGCTATTGACAATGCTTTCAACGTACTCCGCAACAGGATTGACCGTTTTGGTGTTGTACAGCCCAATATCTCGCAGCTTCAGCCACGCGGACGTATCCTCGTTGAACTGCCGGGTGTCAAGGACCCGCAAAGGGTTCGTGACCTTCTGCAGGGAACAGCCAACCTCGAGTTCTGGGAGACATTTGAGAACGGTGAAGTGATTGGTTATCTCATGCAGGCCAATGATTACCTGAGGTCAATAATGCCTACAGAGACTGTTGCTGCTGTTACAGACACCGTTACCGGACAGGCTGACACAGCCGTGCAGGACACCACCACGGGTGAAAAGTCGCTGCTTGATATGGTCAGCAGTGACACATCGGCCATAGAAGAGGCTTCGACCCTCGAGGAGTTCACGCGGCAGAATCCGCTTTTCGGACTACTCAGGCCGAACGTAACACCCGAAGGGCAGCCTGAGATGGGAAGCATAATCGGCTTCGCCGCAGGCAAGGACACCGCAAGGGTGAATGATTACCTGGCGATGAACCAGATAAAGTCACTCTTCCCCAGGGAACTGAAATTCTACTGGAGCCAGAACCCCTTCAAATGGGATCCGACGAACACACTATATGAGTTGCATGCAATAAAGATAACCACGCGTGACGGCCGTGCGCCACTGACCGGAGATGTTGTTACCGCCGCCCGTCCGTCAACAGGGGTGACCGGGTCAGACATCAAGGTTGATTTCTCAATGAATGCTGAGGGCGCCAAGATATGGCAGCGAATGACACGTGACAACATAGGGCGGTGCATCGCCGTTGTTCTTGATGATTATGTAAGATCATATCCGCGCGTTCAGAATGAGATTGCAGGAGGTAATACCGAGATTACAGGCGACTTCACCCTTGAAGAAGCCGAGGACCTTGCAAATATCCTCAAGTCAGGAAAGATGCCTGCACCGGCACGCATCATCCAGGACACCGTGGTGGGCCCCTCGCTGGGTAAAGAGGCTATCAACAGCGGCATGAAGTCATTCATCATCGCCTTCATCATTGTGCTGCTCTACATGATATTCTACTACAGCCGTTCGGCCGGCACGGTGGCAGACATCGCCATGACCGTCAACCTCTTTTTTATGATGGGAGTGCTGGTGTCTTTGAACGCTGTCCTGACACTTCCGGGAATAGCAGGTATAGTGCTTACCATAGGTATGTCAGTGGATGCCAACGTGCTAATCTTTGAGAGGATCAAGGAGGAGTTGCGAGGAGGCAAGGGAATAAAACAGGCTATTGCTGACGGTTACAAGGGAGCATCCTCGGCCATCATTGACAGTAACCTGACAACACTTGTCACAGGTGTGATCCTGTACTACTTCGGTACCGGCCCCATCAAAGGTTTTGCTTCTACACTTGTAATAGGTATCATTACCTCACTCTTCTCAGCTGTGCTTATCTCAAGGCTTATTTACGAATGGCTGCTTAAAAGGAATGCTCACCTCAAATTTTCTGCATCCTATACTGAGAATTTCCTGCAGAACATGAATATCAACTTCATTGGCATCAGGAAATACGGATACATGATCTCAATCGGTCTGACAATCCTTGCCATCGTCACCCTTTCAACCAAGGGCCTTAGCAAGGGTATTGACTTCACCGGCGGGCGAACCTATGTTGTAAGATTTGAGCAGCCGGTCAACACGGTTGAAATTGCCAATATACTTTCGGATGAACTTGGCAGTGACCCGCTGGTAGTGACCTTCGGTTCTGAAAACCAGGTTAAGATAAGCACCAAATACAAGGTTGAGGATCCGACTGCAACGGCAGAAGTTAACGGATTGATCTACAATGGTCTTAAAGAGCTTGTCCCCGGAGTGGACCAGGAAACCTTTGTGAATGAATATATCGTCAGTTCAGAAACAGTTGGTCCAACAATCGCTAAAGACCAGGCCAAAAAGGCAGTATGGGCAATCCTGCTTGCCCTGACAGCGATGTTCCTTTATATCTTCATCAGGTTCCGCAGATGGCAGTACGGTCTGGGCTCAGTGGTGGCACTGGCACATGACGTTATCATAGTGCTGGGACTCTACTCACTGCTGCAGGGAGTAATGCCATTCTCAATGGATATAGACCAGGCATTTATAGCGGCAATACTGACTGTTGTGGGTTATTCTCTCAATGATACCGTGGTTATCTTCGACAGGATCAGGGAGTATCTCCCGATCTACAGGAAAAGATCCAGGAAGGAGGTCTACAATATGGCTCTGAACAGCACCCTGGCCAGAACCCTTAACACCGGTATGGCGACAATATTCGTGCTGATAGTGATCTTTATATTCGGAGGGGAGGTGATCAGAGGATTTATCTTTGCACTGCTCTTCGGTATAGTGTTCGGGACATACTCATCACTCTTCGTCTCTACACCTGTGCTGTATGAAACAACAAAGCGCAAAGGAGAGGATACTGAAGCTCACCCGGCTGAGACAGAAAAGAAAAAGATTGCTGGTTAAACGGATCAGGAACTGAGGCTGCCCCGAAAAGGCAGCCTCAGTCAGTTTACCAGGGTACATGGCTCCGGTCAGGTACTGTCAGCCTGAGACAGGGCCAGCTTGATGTAACTCATTTCTTGAAGGCTGCTTGATGTTTTATCTTATTCTTTAGTAACTTTGCCGGGCACCGAAGCTAACCCTGATGGGAACAATTCTATTCATAAGCGGACAGGAAATAATTATCATTATGATAGTTGTCCTGGTGCTCTTTGGTGCCGACAAGCTGCCGGATATAGTTAGGACCATGGGCAAGGGTATGCGTGAGGTGAGAAAAGCCACTGACGAGATAAAGAAGGAGTTCGACGAGAGCACGGAAGATATAAGACGTGACATCACCGATGTGACCGATTCAGTTAGGCGTGACATCACCGATGTGACCGAGAGCGTCAGAAAGGACCTGGAAGATGCCGGCAAACCCCTCTCTGACGAAATCAATGATACGGCACGCGACCTTAACAAAGAAATCAGATGATAAAGGCAACCGGAATAGTAAAGTCATACGGCGATCTGAAGGTGCTGAAGGGCATTGACCTTGAGGTGGCAGAGAAAGAGGTGGTTGCCATCGTGGGTGCCAGCGGCGCCGGCAAAACAACCCTGCTGCAGATAATCGGAACGCTTGATAAGGCTGATGCAGGCTCAGTACTGATAAACGGGCAGGACCCGGGACAGCTCTCCCAGCGCGCCCTGGCAGCCTTCAGGAACAGGAATATCGGATTCGTCTTCCAGTTCCACCAGTTGCTGCCGGAATTCACTGCACTTGAAAATGTCTGTATTCCTGCACTTATAGCAGGGAAGTCGCGTCCGGAGGCGGTTGTCCGGGCATCTGAACTGCTTGAATTTCTGGGAATGAGTGACCGGCTTGACCATAAGCCCTCTGAGCTCAGCGGCGGAGAACAGCAGAGGGTGGCCGTGGCCAGGGCCATTGTCAACAGTCCGGCACTGATACTTGCAGATGAGCCGTCAGGCAACCTTGATACCGAAAACAAAAAGGAACTTCACAACCTGTTCTTCAGGCTGCGCGACACCTTCGGGCACACATTCATCATAGTGACCCATGATCCGCAACTGGCCTCGATGTCAGACCGGACTATCAGGATAAAGGACGGACTGATTACACGGTGAATTCCGGCAACCAGACTAACAGAGGACCAGCCATCCAATGATTTCCCGCACCGGTTCAGGCAGGATAAACAGTGAGGAACTGAAGGAGTTCCTTGACCAGCGGGTAGATTTCTATAACAGACCTTCTTTCATCGGTCTTGACCCGGTAAGTATCCCGCACCGTTTCAACCTCAGGGAAGATATTGAGATTGCCGGATTCCTGGCGGCAACCATTGCGTGGGGAAACAGGGTTGCTATCCTCCGGAGCGCACACAAGATGCTGGCATTCATGGGTAATTCACCGTATGATTTTGTCATAAACCACCGCGACCGCGACCTCAGGGGCATAGAGGGCTGTATTCACCGCACTTTTTTCGCCGAGGACTTCATCTACTTCATCGAGGCACTGAAATATGTCTACCTTGAGAAGGGTGGGATGGAGGCAATCTTTGCCGGGTATCAGACTGAAGACTCACTTCAGCCGGCCATCCACTTTTTCAGGAGTGTTTTCTTTACGTTGCCGCATAACAGTAGGACTGAAAGGCATCTGTCCGATCCATTCAAGGGATCCGCTGCAAAAAGGATCAATATGTTTCTCCGGTGGATGGTCAGAGATGATGACCGTGGTGTTGATTTTGGCCTGTGGCATTCCATCACTCCCTCAGTGCTCTCCTGTCCCCTGGATGTGCATTCAGGGAATGTGGCCCGCAAGCTGGGTTTGCTTACGCGAAAACAGAGTGATGCAAAGGCAGTGGCAGAGCTCGATGCCAGGCTGCGGGAGATGGATCCGGCTGACCCCGTAAAATATGATTACGCGCTGTTCGGGCTTGGTGTATTCGAAAAATGGTAAATATACATACGGTTTATTCCCGATAGAGGCAGCATGCCGGCAGGCTGTTATAGACCTCTTCAGGCGCCTTGTATTTCCCATTGTCATGACCAGCCTTTGCAATCGCCTTTTGAACAGTCTCCAGGGAGGTAAGGGATTTGTTGAATGCCAGGTGCAGTATTTTATTCTCAAGACTCCACGAGGCTGATTCAACACCTTTAACAGACATGGCAGTTGTTTCGATCCTCTCCTTGCACATCTCGCAGAGCCCCTCCACCCTGAATTCGGCATGGCTTGTGCCGGCAGCCTGTTTGAAACCGGTGGTGGCTGTCGTAACGTGATCATGGTCTGCGCCTTCTGTATCCATGTCGGCGCTGCCTGTTCCGGACATTGTCCCGTGATCATGGCCTGCAGAAGCAGCTCCCCCTGACGGATTCATCATGCTGGGCTTGCCCTCCAGCTGGGCCGCGGCATCTACGCTGAATGTCCCGTTGGTAACTAGCACTTCACCTTCAGTCAATCCTGCTTTTATAACCCATCCATCAATGAGTGAAGGCCCGAGGGTGACCTCGCGCATCCTGAAAACCGGCTCATCGCTTCCCGGCTGCTTTACATAAACAACAGACCGCACACCGGTCCAGAGGACTGCTGACCGTGGTATTACAAGCTCGTTGCCGTATCCGGAGAGGGCAGACTGCACAACGCCTGTGGCAAACATCTCAGGCTTAAGCCTTCCTGACCGGTTATCTGCCTCCACCCGTACCTTTGCAACCCGTGTTACAGGATCGATCACCGGATCAATAAAGGCTATGGTACCGGTAAACTCAGTTCCGGGATATGCCTTAAGCATGAACTTCATTTTATCATTTTTCCTGAGGAACTGCAGATCACTCTCATACGCGTCAAACATTACCCAGACTTTTGACAGATTGGCTATCCTGTAAAGAATTGTGCCACGTGATACATAATCGCCTTCATTGACCAGTCTTTCCATCACCACTCCGGTGGTATTTGAGACTATCTCCAGTGTTGGCCGTACTGTGCCGGAGGTTTCAATTGCTGCTATCTGTTCATCAGTGAGTTTCCACTGGCGCAGTTTCTCCTTCGCCGCTTCATAGATTGCCGGCTGGATCGACTTTGTTTTTGCCGCTTCGAGCAGTTCCTGCTGTGCTGTAATGACCTCCGGGGAGTAGATTCTTGCCAGTGTCTGACCCATTTCTATTGTCTCACCTGTGAAGCTTGCATACAGTTGTTCAATCCTGCCTGACAGATGAGACACCTGGTTCTGAAGCTGCCGCTCGTCAACCTGCACCTTGCCGTAGAGCCGGACCTCACGGGTCGGTTTCTGCCGTGAGACCACCGTAGTCTCTATCCTGGCAAGCATGGCTGCCTCTTCGGTCATTTGAATTGCGTCCGGATCAATTGAAGCAGATCCCCCCTGCACCAATGGGATGAGGTCCATGGCACATATAGGACATTTCCCTGGTTCCTCCATCCTGATCTGTGGATGCATCGAGCATGTCCAGATGGTGGCAGCATATTCCTCAGCAGGGGATCCGTTTGTTTCTGTTTTTACTTTCGACGGATGAAAAACCAGCCATCCTATGAAAATTCCTGCCAGCAGTATGATTGTGAAACTCAAATACCTGTTGGCTATTATTCCGGTCAGTTTATTCTTTTTCATTGCTTGAATTTTGAGATGTTGGTTCTGAAGCCATCAGCTGGTTAAGCCTGGCAACTGCAATATTCCGGTCTGCAACTGCGTCAACCATGCCCAGGTGATAGTCAAGGGTCTGTTGCTGCAGTCTCAGGACATCGGTGAGGTCAGCCGTAGCGGCTGAATAGCCCTTCAATACCAGGTCAAGCGACCTGGAGGCAAGGGTGAACTGTGTCTGGTAAAGTTCTCTGCGGCTTTGTGCGTCGTCGTACATCCGGAGGGCTTCATAATAGTCAGTCTGCAGGCCGGTGGCCGTCGCCCTGCGGTTGAGTGATGCCGCATTCTGCATCAGTGAAGCCTCCTCGCGCATTGCCCTGTATTTCTTCCTGTATATTGGCAGGGTGATGCTTATCATTGGCATAATCATGTCGCGGCCGTTCATCTCCGATGCTGACATGGCACTTCTGCCTATGGGTGCATAGCTCACTCCCAGTCCGGTCATGGGTAGCCCCATTCCTTTCGCCATTCTTTCGCGGGCTTCCCATGCCTTCTTTTCGTAATCAATCATGGCAAGCATGGGGTTCCTGGCGTCAATGGAGTCGGGGAGAAGGGCAAGAGGTATGTCTGGTATATCCTCAGTGACCTCTTCTGTTGTAAAAACCGGTACCCGGGGCGGCCTGTCAAGATAACCGTTGAAGCGCGCCACAAGTGATCCTTCCCTGTTTTTCAGCAGGTTTATTTTATTCTTTAGTTCAGCAACCTCGATCTGGATCCTGTAGAGATCAGCCAGTCCTGATCCTGAGGTGGCTCCCATGTTGCCCATCGCCCCTGATGACCCTGAAGCCATGCCCATGCCTGCTGCAGTAGCGCTGCCCGACAGGGAAGAGCTGCCCGACCCGGAGATGCCGCCTGCCGCAGAAGCGGGGCCGGCTCCCATTCCGCTCATGGACGATTTAGATCCCGTTGAGTTCATACCGGATGCCGAACCCATTGTCCCCTGGCTGCCAGGCAAGTTCCTGATCATGGCATTGCCGGATGAACCTGAAGCTCCCATTGAACCTGATGTTCCGCTGCTGACTGCCTGTGACACTTCTCCTGGCGACGCCCTGAATCTTGCCAGTGCAATCTGTTCTATGGAATTCAGGATATCAACATTCTCTTCCGCAACAGATATCTCTTTCCTGACTTTGTAGAGTTCATACCATGTGCTCTGCACCTCATAATAAACCATCAGTTTAGTGCTCCGGAACTCCTCATAGCGTGCACTGGCCATCAGGCTCATCTCGTCTTTCGCATTCCTGAGAACGCCAAACCACGGGAACATCTGCATGAGTTGCAGCTCCGCATACTGTCTCCCGCTGACCAGCTCCATCGGCATGAGGAAAATGCCAGCACTCAGTTCCGGGTCTGGCAGGCTGCCTGCCTGCGGAATCTTCCTGAGTGAAGCCTGGTATTCCACCAGTTTTTGCATCACCAGCGGATTGTTCTTAGCTGCCGTCTCCAGGTAAAACAGGAGCGAGTCAGGATAAGCAGGGTCAACTGCGGCCTCAGCCCGGTGCAGTTTGCCTTCCGTCTCAGAGTAATTACTGTAATCTACTGTCTCTTGTGAGCCGGGCTGCGAGTCAGAGTGATTACTGTCACCTGCTACCGCATTGCTGCCTCTCACAATGAGGAGAAAAAGGATAATATAAATTATTGATTTCTTCATTCTTCCTGGTCTTTATCATTTGTATTTATAGCTTTCCGTGCTGCGCGGGTGACTGCTCCTTCCCTCCAGATGGCCTGGAAGAGCGGTACAACAAAAACGGTCATCACCTGTATTACCATCCCTCCAAAGGCAGGGATGGCCATCGGGGCCATGATATCTGCCCCTTTACCAGTTGAGGAGAGTACCGGAAGCAGTGCAATTACAGTCACCGCGGTGGTCATCATCGCAGGACGGACCCGCTTTTTACCTGCCGTGACGACAGCCTCGCGGACATCCTTCACCGTTGCCGGTTTCAACTCTTCAAATACCTGGTGGATGTATGTCCCCATTATGACCCCGTCATTGGTGGCAATACCGAAGAGAGCAATGAATCCTACCCATACCGCAACACTGAGGTTAACAGGATGCATCTGGAACATTTCCCTGAGATTCTGGCCGGCCACGGAAAAGTTCATGAACCAGTCCTGCCCGTAAAGCCATAGCATGATAAATCCTCCGGAAAATGCCACAAAGACGCCCGAAAAATGGATCAGCGATGCTGTTACCGTCCGGAATTGGAAATAGAGTAACAACAGGATTACCAGCAGGCTCACCGGGATGACTATGGCAAGTCTTTTTGTTGCCCTGATCTGGTGCTCGTAGTTGCCTGCAAATTTGTATGTTACCCCAAACGGGAGGGTTAGTTCACCTGAACTTATCTTCTCCTTTAGAATCCTGTCGGCTTCCTGGACCACATCCACCTCTGAGCCCCCTTCTGTCTTATCGAAGATGACATAACCTACCAGGAAGGTGTCTTCGCTTTTGATCATCTGTGCCCCGCGGGTGTAGTCAACATCGGCAATTTCACCAAGGGGGACCTGGACACCGTTCATGGCCGGGATGAGTATCCGTTTTATTGCTTCAGGACTGTCACGCAGTTCCCGTGCGTACCTCATCCTGATGGGGAACCGTTCCCGCCCTTCCACAGACGTTGAGAGTGTCATGCCTCCCACAGCTGTCTCAACCACCTCCTGGAAATCAGCTATCTTGATGCCGTACCTGGCCATTGCTTCCCGGTCAGGTTTGATCTCAATATACGGTGCTCCCACGGCACGGTCATAAAAGACAGTGGAGGGCTTGATTGAAGGAACGTTCTTCAGGGCTGTCTCCAGCTTCAGACCTGCTTCTTCAATCGATTCCAGGTCAGGACCGTAGACTTTCATTCCCATTGGCGCCCTCATACCTGTGGAGAGCATCACAAGGCGGGTTTCGATAGGCTGTAGTTTTGGCGCTGAAGTCAACCCGGGTACGTTGGTAACTTTGACAATCTCATCCCAGATATCCTGGGGATTTTTTATCTCCGGGCGCCATTGCCGGAAGTAATCGCCTCTTCTGTCAGGAATGAGGCTGTCAGCAGGTATTACCCTGAATCCATCTTCTTCGGGATTGTATGTTTCCCCGCCGGCCAGGATAAAATTTCCCTTTCTGTCGGTTCTAAACCTCATCCTGTGGCCGTTCTCATCGAGAATGTATTCGGGTCTGTAGTTTATTGTGTTCTCAAACATCTGCACCGGAGCCGGGTCAAGGGCTGAGTTGACCCTTCCCCATTTCCCGACAGCCTGCTCAACCTCCGGGATAGCGGCAAGCCGCCTGTCGAGTGTCTCGATATAGTCAAGATTCTGCTCTATCCCTGTATGTGGCATGCTTGTAGGCATAAGCAGGAACGAGCCTTCATTAAGTGAAGGCATTAACTCCTTCCCAGTTCCGGGAAACAGACGCACTGCAGCCTGCCATGCACCCGTCTGACGGAAGCTCTTCCAGCCTGCAAGCTCCAGTGAACGCGGGATAAAGCCAAGAATTTTATCAGAACCCTGCCATACCATCAGCCCGAAGAGGATGGTTCCGGCGGGGATAAGAAGAAATTTCCATTTGTTTGCCAGGGCCCATCTCAGAATTTGCTCATAATAGTGTACCATTGACATCAGGGCCAGAAGTATGACCCCGACTATCCCGGCAACAAATAAAAAGTTGGCCGGGAGGCTGTTATGGGCACCCAGAGGAAGCCATTCACCGGCCAGGAACCAGGTTGCAAACAGAACAGTGATCAATATATTTATTCTGCCTGGCCATGCTTTATATCTTTCACTCCACCTCCGCTCAAAGATGTTGTTGATGCCGATGGCTGTCAGGACAAGTGCAGGCCATGCGTGCCAGACAGCAGTAAAAAGCAGTCCGGCAATGACCAGCGCTGCATTCCAGGTCACCCTGATTTTCTTCCTGTCAAATGAGACATTGAAAAAGATGTGCACCAGCGTTGGAAGAACCACAATGCCAAGGATAAAAGCGGAGACAAGGGCAAAGGTCTTCGTCCAGGCAAGCGGATGAAAGAGTTTGCCTTCCTGGGCCTGCATGGCAAACACCGGGAGGAAGCTGATAATTGTAGTGGCAATTGAAGTTACCACGGCAGCCCTGACCTCTGTTGTAGCACCGTAAATGACCTGCATCAGCTTTCGGCCCCGAATACCCCTGTTCTCAGGCATCTCCAGGTGCCGCAGGATATTTTCCACATCCACAATTCCTATGTCAACCATCACCCCGATGGCGATTGCTATTCCCGAGAGGGCAACAATGTTGGCATCGATCCCGAACAGTCGCATCAGTATAAAAGTCATCAGCACACCGATCGGCAGTAATCCTGCAACGATGAGTGAAGCCCGGAGATTCATCACGAGGACGATGATCACAATGATGCTGATCAGGATTTCATGCGAGAGGGCAGAGCCCAACGTGCCGATAGTCTCCCTTATCAGCCCTGTGCGGTCGTAAAAGGGAACCACCGTTACCTTTGACACGGTTCCGTCAGCGAGAGTCTTTTGTGGCAGGCCGGATTCAATCTCTTTGATTTTTTCCTTTACATTGTCTATCACCTCTACGGGATTTGACCCGTATCTGGCAAGAACAACTGCACCTACTGCCTCAGATCCTTCCTTGTCCAGTCCGCCTCGCCTGGGTGCAGGGCCAAAGGAGACCCGGGCAACGTCCTTTATGCGAACCGGAACGTTATTCCTTACAGCCACAACTGAGAGTTCAAGGTCACTCAGTTCCCTGATGTAGCCCAGCCCCCTGATAATGTATTCTGCCTTGTTTATCTCAACTGTTTCTGCCCCGATGTCCAGGTTGCTTTTCCTGACAGCGTCCATGACATCCATAACACTGACATTGTATGCCCTGAGGGCGTCAGGATCAAGATCAACCTGGTATTCTTTGACAAAACCGCCCACTGACGCAACTTCCGATACGCCGTCAGCCGTTGAAAGACTGTATTTTACATAAAAGTCCTGTATAGTCCTCAGCTCTGACGGGTCCCAACCTCCTGCAGGTTTTCCGGTCTTCGGGTCACGCCCTTCCAGGGTGTACCAGAATATTTGCCCGAGAGCAGTTGCGTCAGGGCCGAGGGTTGGGCTGACACCATCAGGAAGGGTACCGGGCGGAAGGGAGCTGAGTTTTTCAAGTATCCTTGAGCGGCTCCAGTAAAACTCGACATTATCCTTGAAAATGATGTAAATAAATGACATGCCGAACATTGATGTGCTGCGGATGGTCTCGACCCCGGGAATACCCAGCAGCGCCGTGGTAAGCGGATAGGTGATCTGGTCCTGTATATCCTTTGGCGACCGGCCCATCCACTCCGTGGCTACTATCTGCTGGTTCTCACCCATATCAGGGATGGCATCAACCGGTACCGGGCTGGAAGGAAGTATCCTTTTCCCGGAGTTGAAGGGCATGGTGACCAGTCCGCCGGTGATGAATGCTGCAAGGAGGATGAAGGTAATCAGCCTGTTCTCCAGAAAATACTTTACTAACCTGTTAAACATCGCGGGTTGATTTAAAAATTATGCCGGCAGGCCGGGAAAATGGCCTGCAGCCTGCCGGCCGAAAACATTAAAAGTTATTTGCTCCGGTCATAGTGGCAGCATGCCGGAAGCTTCTCATACACTTCATCCTTAGCCTTGTACTTCTCGGTATCATGACCCACGGCAGCCAGTTTCTTGCTGAGGGCATCCTTCCCGGTCTTTGCCGGATCATAGGTCGCGGTAAGCATCTGTGTTTTGGCATCCCAGGAAGCTGCTGTGGCACCTTCGGCACTTGCAGTCTTCTCTATCCTTGCCTTGCACATATCACACTTACCCCATACCTTGAAGGTCTCTGTCTTGGTTGCAGGCTGTTGGGCCTGAACCTGTTCCTGTGCTGAGGCAGTAAGGCCCATTGTAGCTGCAAACAGTGCGATGATAAAAAGTCTGATTGTTTTCATAGCATAATGATTTTAATGTAAATACATGTGTTATAATGGTATAATAGCAGCATAGCTGATGAATCACGGACTCATCAGCAGCCTGAAGAATGGATGGTATTATAACCGGAACTGGCAGATGACAGGGAGGTCAACTGCGGGATGTGAAAAGGTCGGAGGCGGGCCGGTATCAGAAAACTCTGAAACGGAAGTAAACAGGCTATTTGAAATTGCCTGTGCAAAGGCTACAGCAAGCAGATTAAATGTCTTTGGAGCTTCCGGAGCCTGGTAAGTGGAATTGATGGTGGTGTTGTCAACTCCGTAAAACGAAATTGTATTATCACAGCAATGACTGTCGAGGCTGTGTCCATGAACGGGACAATTTTCCTCAGATTCTTCCATACCGCAGGATGCAAACTCTCCGCTGAGCGATACCCTGGTGGCAACCGGAACGCCATGGCAGTAATGTCTTGCCACGGAGACATGCGCCACTGAAGCGACAGTAAGTAAAACAGTCAGTATGGATAATGCCTTTTTCACATTAAGAGAAACAATCCGTCCAGTCTAATGTTCTGCAAAAATGAAAAAAACCCTGATACTGGAAACTGTATCAATGATTCTTCAATGGTGGCGACGTTTTATGAAATCTAATTAAGGTTTGGATTAAATTTACCGTCAGGAATTTCTCAGAACTCACATAATGTAATGTCTTCAAGCCATTTCAAATTCAAACAATTTACTGTCAACCAGGAGCGGGCGGTGTTTAAGGTCACCACTGACAGCGTGCTTCTGGGAGCCTGGGCTGACATTGAGAGTGCCGGATCTGTACTGGATATCGGCACCGGCACAGGATTGCTGGCACTGATGGCAGCACAGCGTTCTGCTTCACGGATTGTTGCTATTGAGCCTGACTGTGACTCCTTCCTGCAGGCCGGAGTAAATATCGCTGGCAGCCCGTGGTCAGAGAGGATAACCCTGCTGAATACCTCTGTTCAGGATTACAATCCGGAGGGAGGCGCCGGGTTCGACGCCATCATAACCAATCCGCCGTATTTCATTGATTCGCTTGTCAATCCGGTAGAGGAGAAAGCCCGTGCACGTCACACAGTCACTCTAACCCAGGCTGACCTGTTGGAAGCTGCCGGGCGACTTCTGAATAAAGGTGGTTCTCTTCACCTGGTGCTGCCGGTATCCGAGGCAGAGAGGTTCCTCGTCCTGGCAGTATCCTGCGGATTTCACTGCAACAGGAGGATGTCTGTAAAGCCCATCCCGGGACAGCCGCCGTCGCGGATGCTGATGACCCTCAGCCAGGAGAAGGGCCCTTGCGCTGAGGAGGAAATTGTTATAGAAAAAGGAGGGAGACATAATTACTCAGATGAGTATGTCTCCCTCACTAAAGATTTTTATCTGAAATTCTGAACACCTGTTCCGGGTGCTGCCGCAACTGTTCCAGCCTGCTTCCGCATCTTTCACCAGCCGGTCAGGGCACACCTTCGCTGGAATCAGCCCGGCCAGTCCCTTTAATGGAATCAGCCCGGCCAAAACAGTTCTATTTTATCATCCTGTCAACCGGCAGGCCGTACTCCTCTTCCATCCTGATGCCGTTGGCCTCAAGCTCATCGAGGATAGGATTGTAAATCTCCGGTAGTATGGGCCTGTAAACTCCGTGAAGCAGTATCTTACCGGTAAGGATCATCTTGACAGCCATTGCTGCGGGTAATGCAACCGTACGGGCGATTGAGGTGTTGGTGGCAGGTGTGCCGAAGTCGAGCATCCTGGAGCTGATAACCTCACTTTTGCCGTCGTGGTATGTTGCCAGGAAGAGATGCTGCATCACAATCATGTCACGCTCGTTGTCATTCAGCCACATCTTCTTTATCATCAGGTCAGAAGTGATCTCGTACGGAGAGGTAACGGCATATCCCATGTCAGTGTCGCTGAACAGGCCCAGCCACTCCAGCGCCTCAAGCGACCTGTCGGTGGGGTTGAGTCCAGGCTTCTCCTTCAGTTCCTTCCTGAGGTCGTTGCCCGGTACTCCTGCCTTTTCCGCAACAAACTGTCTGAATGTCATCCCAGTATAATCTTTGTCGCCGTCGTCAATCAGGCCTGTTGCCTTCATCAGGTCAAGGGTCTCACACCATCCTTTGAAGCGGAAGGTGCCGCGGTACATGGTTTGTATTCCCTTCAGACCGTAAATGTCAACATAGCTTACAGAATCGCGATTGGGGTAAACCTCCAGGTCGCCTACTCCCGGGAAGGGATGTGTGAAGCGGTCCTTGAAGAGATCTATCGGCTCAATATTAATAATCTTGCCGTGTTTCAGGTATGTTGCTCCATTGCGGCTGGCAAGCACCACTCCCTTCGGGCTCCATGAGAACTTGTATCCCAGCGGGTTATTGGCGTCTTCCGGTGCCGGCAGGGCTCCGCAAAGCGAATAGAACTCCTCTATCTTTCCGCCTCTCTCCCTTACATTGTCAATGATGCGCATGGCTGACATATGGTCTATTCCCGGGTCAAGCCCTGCCTCGTTGAGGAAGATAACGCCTGCCTTCACAGCATCATCATGCAGTGCCTGCATTGCCGGTGAAACATATGATGTGGTCACCAGGGGCTTCCTGAATCTGAGGCAGAACTTCGCCACATCAACGTGGAACCTGTAAGGAAGAAGGCTGACGGTCAGATCACTGTCCCTGACCATGTCAGATAGCTTGTCCATGTCTTCCATGACCCAGGCTATTGATTTGCCGTTCCTGTGACCACCCAGCAGCCTGTCAGCTTTCTCTTTTGTCCTTGTTGCAATTATTACCTCAAAACCTTCCCCGAGCAGGTACTCAACCATTGGTTTTGACACCAGGCCGGCACCGAGAATAAGTACTTTTTTCATATACGTTCTGTTTTCAGAGTTTAATTTCCGGATTCCCGCAGGCTCTTTTTTTATGCCTTCCTCACAAAGGTAGTCAAACTCTTCCGGACTATTTATGATAAAAGTTATACTTAAGTTGCAGGAGATTTTTAATTTTGTTTCACCCTGCAGAGAGCAGGTGTCAAACCGCAAATGTCTCAGAAGCACAAATATGTCGAAACCCCGCTGATGAAGCAGTATTATGCTGTCAAGGCCAAACATCCTGACGCCATACTTCTTTTCAGGGTGGGCGACTTTTATGAGACCTTTGGCGAAGATGCCATCCGGGCATCGGAGATACTGGGGATCACCCTCACGAAGCGTGCCAATGGTTCTGCCAGCTCGGTGGAGCTGGCAGGGTTCCCTTTTCATGCGCTTGACACCTACCTGCCCCGTCTGGTCAGGGCGGGACAACGGGTTGCCATCTGCGAACAGCTCGAAGATCCGAAGCTGGCAAAGAAGATAGTCAAGCGCGGTATCACTGAGCTGATCACACCGGGAGTGTCATTCAGTGACAACGTGCTTGATCACAAGGAAAATAATTTCCTGGCGGCCATTCATATGGAAAAGCAGGCGGTGGGAGTGGCATTGCTCGACGTCTCCACCGGCGAGTTCTTTGTCTCCGAGGGAGATATGCCGCATGTTGAGCAGATACTGAATAATTTCCAGCCGAAGGAGGTGCTCTTCGAGAAGCGGAAAACCGGGCTCTTCAATGAGCGTTTCGGAAGCCGGTTCTATACCTACAGGCTTGACGACTGGATTTTCACGCCCGATACCGCCAATGACAGGCTGCTGAAGCAATTTGGCACCACCTCGCTGAAGGGCTTTGGGATTCAGGGCATGACCAACGGCATCATCGCCGCAGGCGCCATTCTCTGGTACCTTGACATGACCCGCCATGAGAACCTGGGGCATATCAACCGCATCTCACGCATCGAGGAAGAGAAGTATGTCTGGCTTGACCGGTTCACTGTCCGTAACCTGGAGCTGTTCCATTCGCCCTTCGAGGGCGCAAAAACGCTTATAGAGATACTTGACCGTACCCTCTCGCCCATGGGCGGACGAATGATGAAGAGATGGATCTCCCTGCCGCTGAAGGACACGGCGGTGCTGGCTACCAGGCTTGACATCGTGGAATACCTTATGGGTCATCCCGAAATCAGGGAGGAGATTGATGGCCTCATCCTTGAGGTGGGCGACCTGGAGCGGCTTCTGAGCAAGGTGGCTGTGGGCAGGGTCTCCCCCCGCGAAGTGGCCCAGATAAGACGCGCCCTGACAGCCATCGGCACACTAAAGAGACTATGTGCATCCACGGAGTTCCAGCCACTTGTCTCCATGGCATCAGGGTTCGATCCCTGTCCTGAGCTGGCTGACGCCATCGGACGGACACTGACAGCCGAGCCGCCGGCAGCCGTCAGCAAGGGTCATGTCATCGCCGAAGGCATATCACCTGACCTTGATGACCTCAGGGGGATTTATTACGGTGGCAAGGAATACCTTAATGACCTGCAGCAGAGGGAGAGCCTGCGCACGGGAATCAGCTCGCTGAAGATCAGTTACAACAATGTCTTCGGGTACTATATTGAGGTGCGTAACACTCACAAGGACAAGGTGCCTCCCGACTGGATCCGCAAACAGACGCTGGTGAGCGCCGAACGATATATCACAGAAGAACTGAAGGAGTATGAAGAGAAGATTCTCGGGGCAGGGGAGAAGATCCTTGAGCTTGAAACCTCGCTGTTCAATGACCTGGTGGCATCGGTCACTCCCTTTATAAACCTCATGCAGGCTGATGCCGCGTCAGTGGGGCGGCTCGATTGCCTGCGCTCGTTTGCAGTGATCTCGGATGAGTACGGATACACAAGGCCTTTGCTGGATGAGAGCCATGTTCTGGACATAAAGGAGGGCCGTCACCCGGTGATCGAAAGGCAGCTGCCTCCGGATGACCCATATGTTCCCAATGACGTATGGCTTGATAACGACGATCAGCAGGTGATTATCCTCACAGGCCCGAACATGTCCGGTAAGTCGGCGCTGCTGCGGCAGACGGCCCTGATAGTGATAATGGCACAGGCAGGCTGCTTCGTGCCGGCAAAGGAGGCGCGGATAGGTATCATTGACAAGATCTTTACAAGGGTGGGGGCATCGGATAACCTCTCCCTGGGGGAGTCAACCTTTATGGTTGAGATGAACGAGGCTGCCAGCATACTCAATAACCTGTCAGACAGGAGCCTGGTGCTGCTTGATGAGATAGGCAGGGGCACCAGCACCTATGACGGCATCTCCATCGCCTGGGCCATGGTGGAGTATATCCACGAGTGCAGGCACAGGGCCAAGACGCTCTTCGCCACTCATTACCACGAGCTCAATGAGATGGAGAGCACCTTCAAAAGAGTGAGGAACTTCAATGTCTCCATAAGGGAGCTTGATAACAGGGTTATCTTCCTGCGCAAGCTGAAGAGGGGAGGGAGCGAGCACAGCTTCGGGATACATGTGGCACGTATGGCCGGCATGCCCAGGAGCGTTGTGGGGCGCGCTGATGAGATACTGAAGATGCTTGAGGAGGGCAGGGGCGGCACCAACCTGGGCAAGCCGGTGGAGGAGCTAGCCACCCACCGCGAAGGCTACCAGCTCAGCATCTACCAGCTTGATGACCCGGTGCTGAAACAGATACGGGATGAACTGATGGGCCTTGATCTGGATAACCTCACACCCATGGAGGCCCTGAACAAATTGTACAATATCCGGAAATTATTGAGATGATTGATCTGCATTTTATATGCCCACCCGGCATATTATTGCATGCACATATCAGGTGAGATTTAGGTATTGTAATTGAAAAAAAAGTGTTATTTTTGCAGTCACAATTGCGGGAATAGCTCAGTTGGTAGAGCACGACCTTGCCAAGGTCGGGGCCGCGAGTTCGAGTCTCGTTTCCCGCTCAAAAGTAAGATGGCGCCTCAGATACGGGACGCCATCAGTGATTATAAGAGGTGCCTTTAACAGGGACCTCTCCTGAAGATGAGAAACGCCCTTTACGGGCGTTCCTGGTATTATTCCTGCGGACCCTTCAGGGTGCCGGTATATATAATTATGCAAGCAGCTATTTCACCGGACCCCAGTCGACCAGCACCCCGTCCCTGAAATATAGATATTTCTGTGAATAGATCCACTCTTCCTCCACGCTGCGGTCAACATACATACGGTTTATCTGTATTGGTTTGCCCCAGCTGTCACGCGCCATATCGGAGCTGATGCCTTTCCATACCTTATGCTGATAAATAGGTTTGGCCAGGTTAAGGCCGTACTTTTCTGCCAGGGTCTGGAACCTGTCTGTAGGCACCTGCCTTACCTGCACATCAGGCTCCGGCCGTACCGGCGCTGCTTCCTGCACGGGCTGCGCCACTGGCTGGGAGGTTGTCACCACCGGCAGTGCTGCAGTAAGCCTGTCAGATTTAACATAACCCTCAATATCTTCCCAACGTATAAGGGTAAAGAGAGTGTCTGCACTGACAGCTTCAACAATGGTTGCGTCCGGGATTATCTGTAACACCGAGGTAAGGTCATCCTTGTCGGCGAAAAGCCTTACGGCGCCTTTGGTTGCCAGTTTCTGCAGGTCCTGTGCCGTCAGCGAAAGGGCGGCAAACAACACAAATACGAAAAATATTGCCTTTTTCATTTTCCTGGAATTTATCAGGTGATGCTCAAAAACCGTACCACCATTATTTTTTGTCATTATCAGGACATCACGAAGCGCCGGGACAGTTTTACCAGCCGTTGGTTCATGCGGAGCTGAGCTACTTTTTTCTTATTATCATCAGACCGTCCCTGAGGGGCAGAACTATTTTTTCCACCCTGTGGTCACTGCGGACCTTTTCATTGAACATCACCACACCCCTTGTCTGGGGATCCTTCAGCGCCTCCTCGCCTTCAATCTTTCCTCCCCAGAGCACGTTGTCAGCAATGATGAATCCACCCTGCCGCACCCTGTCGAAGACAATGTCATAATACTCACAGTATTCACGCTTGTCTCCGTCCATGAAGACAAGGTCGAAGGAGTAGTCCAGTGACGGGATGACCTCCTGTGCCCTGCCCGTATGAAGTGTCACCCTGTCGGCCACGCCGGCAAGGGCGAAGTAGTGGGTGCTCATCGCGTTGAGCTCGTCATTCATCTCTATGGTATGCAATTGTCCGCCGCTCTTCAGCCCGCGTGCCAGGCAGATGGCGGAGTAGCCCGTATAGGTGCCTATCTCCAGTATCTGTGTGGGATTTATCATGTATGAGAGCATCTCCAGGAACTTCCCCTGGATATGTCCTGAGACCATGTTAGGATTAACCACGTAGAGATGTGTCTGGCGGTAGAGTTCCTCCAGCACCTTATCCTCGGGGGTGCTGTGCTCCCTGATATATTTGTCAAGATCTTTCTCCATTCTGCTTGTATATTAAGGTTGAAAGGGAGGATCTGTCAAAGATGGCTTCTGCCGTGTCCGTCAGCTCCGTGGCGGTAACAGCATCTATCTTACGGAAGGTCTCTTCCATTGTATCAATACGATCAAAGATCAGGAGGCTTTTTCCGAGGCTGAGCATGAGGCTCTCGTGGTTCTCGTAAGCCCTGGCCAGGTATCCCTTTATCTGGCTCTTCGCCCGTGACAGCTGTAGTACTCCCAGCGGCTGGTTTCGTAGCCTGTTGAGCTCGTCATGAATGAGCGCTATGCTCTTGCCCAGGTTGCGGCTGTCGGTGCCGAAATAGATTGTCACCAGCCCGGTGTCAGTATAAGGATTGTATACCGATTCAACATTGTATGCATATCCGCGCTTTTCGCGAAGCGATAGGTTCAGACGCGAGTTCATCCCCTGCCCACCGAGGATATTGTTCAGCATGAATAGACCCATCCTCCGTTTGTCATGCAGGTCGTATGCGATATTACCTATGATGCAGTGGTTCTGCCACGTATCAGTTTTCTTTTCCGTGCTGACCGGTCTGTAGTAGTATTCTGACCTTTTTCTGCGTGTGTCATTTCCGGCAGGCACCCGGCTGAAAAATTTGTCAAACAGGGCAATGATCCGTTTCGGGCTGATGGCTCCCACGGAGCAGAAGACCATCTGGGAAGGTGAGTAGTTGCGTGCCATGAAGCGCCTGATGGAATCGCCGGTGATTGCCCGCACTGTGGCAGGCATGCCAAGAATACTTCTTCCTATAGGCTGGTCGGGGAAGACCATCTCCTCAAACTCATCAAAGATATATTCTGCCGGGTTGTCAAGGTATGAGTTGATCTCCTCTATGACAACATCCTTCTCCTTTTCGATTTCGGCCGGGGGAAATGTGGAGGAGAATAGCAGGTCGGATATCAGTTCAACAGCCCTGGGGTAGTGTTCCTTCAGGAAGGAGGCGTGGATGGCTGTCTCCTCCTTGGTGGTATAGGCGTTGAGTTCGCCGCCCACATCCTCAAGCCGGCTGAGAATATGGTACGACTTCCTGTGGGTTGTCCCCTTGAAGAGCATATGCTCAATGAAGTGTGCCACGCCGTGTTCTTCGGGGAGCTCATCGCGTGAGCCGGCGTTGATGATAATGCCACAGTGTGCCACAGCGCTTGCTGTAGGAAGGTGTACCAGCCTGATGCCGTTGGCAAGAGTATGCAGTGTCAGATCCATGTTTTCAAGTAGAATGGACAAAGATAAGAAGGAATTCAGGTTTCAGTGCTATGGCTGCCCACTTCCGTTACGGGCTTGCTCCCGGGGCTCTTACAAAGTGAATTTCAGGTATTGCACAAAAAATATAAAAGCAGTATATTTGCCGTCCGAAATGGTACCATAGCTCAGTTGGTAGAGCAACGGACTGAAAATCCGTGTGTCCCCGGTTCGATTCCTGGTGGTACCACTTAAAAAGAGTGAGAGTGAGAGCGTGAGCGAGCACTCTCATTTTTTTTCTCTGGACTCAATCTCACACTCACACTTACTGAAATCAGTATTTTCAAATCCCGCATGATCAATGATCTGCGGGATTTTGTGTTTTGGAGGGTGACCAAATTGGCGATGGATTTGTTTCAATTGGCATGCCTTTTACCTGGTCTTTTTGAAGGCGCTTTCGGTTTGCTCTCCAATGTCTTGATGTGTAAATCTGTTCATTCAGCCCCTTAATTCATCGGACGAAATTTTAGTGCATACGCCGGAAAATCTGACAACATTACGCCGGCAATCAGAGTATTTTTATAATTGTCTATAGATCAATCGAATAACACCAGATCCTAGTAGTCAGTTTTTTCCGGCGTCTGGTGGTCAGGTTGACCTCTTTTTGCAATCAAGATCAATAATAAAACTTGACTTCACCTGTCTTCTGGTGTAATTTTGATAACCGTATAAACCAGGTAGATGCATAGTCTGGTGATAAGCTCATAATCATAAGAGCCTGCAGGCCCGGCTTCTTCCGCAGAAACAGGCAATCATGAATTCAAGTTCATTAATCCGCATGTCGGGAATCATTCTCAACGAAGGGAAGGGGATCCTGATATTAATTGCTGTTATGGCTATGGTGATACTTCAATCCTGCAAAAACCGGCAGAAGGATAAATCTGACGAGGAACTGATGAAGATGGCTCGTGAAATATGCCGGAAAGATCTGATCATTGATTCCCATATTGACTGGCCGGAGTGGGTATCGCATTTTCCAGAGGACATTTCAAAAAGAACCAAAACTGGCGACTTTGATCTTGAAAGGGCAAATGAGGGTGGATTGAATGCAGCCATGTCGGTGATTTACATAAATTCTGACATTGCATTGGAGGAAGGCAGAAGGTTGGTTGATTCACTTCGTGAGATCATCGGCCACTACACAGAAACATATCCTGAAAAATTTGCAGAGGCAAGGAGTCCCGCTGAAGTGAGACTCAACTTCAGCAAGGGGCTGTTCTCCTTACCGGTGTGCCTGGAGAACGGATCACCAATCGGCGATGACAAGGAATATCTGAATTACCTGAAGTCGATTGGTGTAGTATATATCACCCTGTGCCATGACATGACAAACCAGATAAGTGATTCAAATTTCGACGAAGACAGAAGATGGGGAGGATTGAGTCCTTTTGGCGTTGAGCTTATACATGAATTGAATCGTCTTGGGATCATGATAGATATTTCACATTCAACTGACAGTACTGTTTATCAGGCTCTTCGTTACTCCAGCGCACCCATTGTGGCAACTCATTCATCGTGCAGGCATTTCATTCCCGGCTATGAGCGAAACCTTTCGGATACTTTAATAAAACTGATAGCAGAGAAGAATGGAGTTGTGATGGTTAATTTCGGCTCAATGTTCCTTGATTCCACCTGCCTGCGAAACTGCAATGAAGCAATTGCTTATATGACCTCCAACGGAATAAATATATACTCAGATGAAGGGGCCGAATACCTGGCGGATTTTGTGAAAACTCACAAGGTAGTTGCCACTTCAGTAGAACTGGTTAACCATATTGATCATATTGTCAGGGTTGCAGGAATTGATTATGTGGGATTGGGGTCCGATTTCAATGGGGTAGGGCCTACCCAGCCGTCGGATGTCCGTGATGTGTCAGCATACCCTGTAATTGTATTTGAACTGCTCAAAAGAGGCTACTCTGAGATGGATATAAACAAGATACTGTCGGGCAACTTTATGAGGGTCTGGGATGAGGTAATCGAGACAGGAAGAAAGTTGAATTCGGGCTTGGTTTGATAAATTTTCAGCCTGAATAAAAATCCTCCCGGTATTCCTCACGGGGACACAAAATTTTTCCCCTTTCCTTCCGTTGATAAATAAGGCAATACTGCTTTAACAAAAAAGAGGGGGGAAATGAATAAGATAAGAATCAAAGACGTACTGCTGATTTCCACGCTTTTCTTTTCGGTATCACTGGCATCCGGACAGACGAAAATGCCGGAAGAACTGACTACTGCTACTATCAGGGGCCAGATAGAATATGTGGAGGATCATACCAGGATTTACGATAATTTCCGGGCTATAAGGGAGGACGTATTCCAGAAACTCAACAGGAATATTCTTGACTCACTTGCAGCCGAAAAAGGCAGGGTGTCAGAACTTAAAAACACCACTGCAAACCTGAACAGTCAGACTGACTCACTCAATGTTTTGCTTGCATCAACCAGGAGACAGCTTAATGAGGTTACTGCAACAAAGAACAAAATCAGGGTACTTGGCCTTGAGATAAACAAAACAGCCTATAACACTATAATGTGGATACTGGTTGGAGGCTTAATACTGCTTATGGCGATAGGATTTCTCATCTTCAAACGTAACCTGGTCGTGCTCCTGCGCACCGAGAAAGACCTTAAGGAGCTCAAGGAAGAGTTTGCAGCCTACAGACAGTCCTCAAGGATAGCCCGTGAAAAGGTAGAGATGGACCTGTTTCGCGCAAACCAGAAGTTGAAGAAGCTGGTATAAGTCATCTACCCCCTTCAATAACCTTTGCTGAAGATCAACTGTTTCCAGGGTTTGCACCTTATGCGAAAGGTGTAGCCAGTCCTGCCTTTGAGCGGGGGAAAATTCGAACGAAATTTTCCAAACGTTCCTTATGTCTGTCTTCAGGTCTCCTAAAGATCACTGGGACAGCAGCATAAAGCTTCATGATATTTACAATAAAATTCGAATGAATTTTAAGTCAATGTATTTTGTATTGGTATAATTCTCTATCTTCGGCTCCTGACATAGTGGAAAGACACGAATTAAATCTGAAACAACATGCTACTACATCAGCAATTTGTCAGGATGGCGAAGGCGAATGCCTCGAAGCTGGCAGTTATAGACAAAACGACAGGTAAGAGCGTAACCTATTCAAGAGCCCTGATAGGCGCCCTGATCCTGAGCTCGAAATTAAGCAAGTACGACAAGGGGTTTATCGGGATAATGATACCCACCTCGGCGGGAGCCGCACTGGCAACGGTAGGTGCTCTCATGAGCGGGAGGGTGCCCGTGATGATCAACTACTCCACGGGAGCTGAGGCAAACGTAAGGTATGCCCAGAAAAAGTGCCGGTTCACCACCGTCATAACATCACGTTCCCTGCTTGAGAAGATCAACTGCCCACTTGTTGAGGGCATGGTCATGATTGAGGATATTATGGCCGGTGTCACCACGGGTGACAAGCTCAAAGCTGCATTGAAGACAAAGCTGCCCCTTGGACTTCTCCTTAAGAGTGTGAGCGTAGGCAGTGAAGATGATACGGCGGCCATGCTCTTCACAAGCGGAAGCGAAAAGGATCCGAAGGCGGTGCCGCTTACTCACAGGAATCTGATTGCGAATATTGAAAGCTTCAGCAGTTATGTGGGAATCAGCGGAGAGGACAAGATACTTGCGAACCTTGTATTCTACCACATATTTGGTCTGACAGTCAACCTGTGGGTGGCGTTTTACCATGGCATGACCATGGTTACCTATGCCAATCCGCTCGATTTCCAGAAAATCAGCACAATAGCACGAGAGGAAAAACCGACAATCATGGTTGGAACCCCGAGTTTCTTCTGGGGTTACCTGAGTAAATCGGAACCGGGCGATTTCAAATCGCTGAGGCTGATGGTTGCAGGCGCCGACAAGTGTCCGGATGCCTTGCGCGACGGGTACATGAAGAAGCATGGTGTCACCCTGTTGGAGGGGTATGGTGCCACGGAGACCTCCCCGGTGATCTCGGTCAACTCGCAGGAGTTCAACAGACCGGGCAGCACCGGCAAGGTGATTCCCGGCATACAGGTCAGGATTGAAAACATTGAATCAGGAGAAGAGTGCAAGGTCAGGGAGGTCGGCAAAATCCTTGTCAAGGGTCCTTCTGTCATGAAAGGCTATTATGATGATCCTGGCCAGACGGCTGAGGTTCTTTTTGACGGCTGGTACAACACCGGTGACATGGGCTATCTGGATGAGGACGGCTACCTCTGGCATGCCGGCCGTTTCAAGAGGTTCACAAAGGTGGGAGGTGAGATGGTCTCTCTGGTGAAGGTTGAGAATATCATGGAAAAGTATCTGCATCATGGTGTGTCATGCTGCGTGGTGGAGGTTCCTGACGATAAGAAGGGCTCGTATATTGTTGCTGCAGTATCTGCCGAGGTGAACAAGACCGAGATACTGAGGAGGATGATGGCTGACCTGCCGAGCATTGCCCTCCCGAGGCAGTTTGTCGTCATTGAGAATCTGCCAATGATGGGCACTGGCAAGATTGATTTCCGGACGGTAACGAAGATGGTCCGCGAGATTATAAATGAGACCGGGAAGACAGTATAGACTGCCTTAACCCGGTCCGGGAGTTTTATAAACTCTTTTAAGAATCAGGCCTTGTGCACAGGTTTACCCACGGCATCGGCACCTGCCTCAAGGAATACCTCCGAGATCGTCGGGTGGGCATGCATTGTGTGAGCCACATCCCAGACAGTGCTCTCAACTGCCATGTAGGCCGCTGCCTCACTTATCAGGTCGGTGGCATTGTGTGAGATGATCTGCACACCCAGCACCTCGCCGTACTTTGGCTCGGAGATAATACGGAGTATACCTTCCGGCTGCCCCTCAGTGAGCGCCTTGCCATTGGCCGAGAGCGGGAACTCATTGACCTTGTATTCAACGCCTTCTGTTGTGAGCTGCTGCTCGGTCTTTCCAATCTGGGCAATTTCGGGATCAGTGTAGAGTGTTATTGGCACCCTCTCCGTTTGCATGGTCTCAGTAATGCCGAGGATATGGTTTACTGCTGCCAGAGCCTGAGCCGAGGCGGCATGGGCATAAATGCTCCTGCCGTTCACGTCGCCAACGGCATAGACTCCCTTGACGCTTGTCATGAAATGTTCGTCAACAACATAGAAACTCTCATTCTCTTCGGGGTTCAGGGAACCCGTCGGCTTGATTCCCCTGCGGGGCATGCAGTTAACAATGCCCTCGTAGTCATCAATGTTCTCCGGATCAAAGCCGGCTGTGCCTTCTATTGTTTTGACCTTCAGAGAGGCCAGCCTTTTATCGATATATGAGTTGAGATAATCATCCAACGACGGGAACACCTTGTCTGCAGTTTTAAGAAGGGTCACATCCTTTCCTATCAGGGCCAGCATCTGCGAGACCTCGGCAGCCACGGGACCCTCTCCAACAACAAGCAACTTCTGAGGTATCTCCTTCTGCGAGAACATATTCTCGAGGTTGATGATCCGGCTCTCATCACCCACCTTGAAGGGCAGGGGTTTTGGGTATGAACCCGTTGCAATGATTATGTTCTTTGCCTTGAGCATCCGGTTGTCAACCACCACAGTGTCTGCTGCCTCAATGGAAGCGGTCCCGGAAATGGTCTCCACATTGTTCTTCTTCAGCAGGTATTCAACACCCTTGGTAAGGCGACGAACAATTCGTTCCGACCGCTTCACACCTTTCTCCCAGCTGAATGTCAGCTTCTTCGGGTCGAGGCCCTCAACCCCGAAGTCGGCTGCCATGCCGAGTCTGGAAAAATACTTTGCACTTTCGAGCATTGCCTTGGATGGTATGCACCCCCAGTTGAGGCACATCCCGCCAACATGCTTTTTCTCAATCACGGCTGTCTTCAGTCCTGCCTGTCCGGCCCTGATGGCGGCCACGTAACCTGCCGGTCCGGCCCCGATAATTATAAGATCATAATCCATCTCCTGTCTCCTTTTTTATTGTCTCATTATGAGCGACAGAGGGTCTGATACTCCTGCCGCCACATCATTCAGGAACTCTGTTGCCTCTGCACCGTCAACCATCCTGTGATCAACAGATAGTGAAAGGGGCATGACGTTTCCTGCCTTTATCTCACCGTCGGCCACCACCGGCTGCTGGTTGATACGGCCTATACCGAGGATTCCCACCTGCGGGTAGTTTATCACGGGCACTCCGAACCAGCCGCCCAGGGCGCCGTAGTTGGTGATTGTGAATGTGCCGTCCTTCATGTCATCGAGGGTCAGCTTCCTGTCGCGTGCCTTGACTGCTATCTCTGCCACGGCCCGACTCAGCTCCCTGATGCTCAGCTTGTCGGCGTCACGTATTACCGGAACCACAAGTCCATCCTCGGTGCTTACGGCTATGCCGATGTTATAGTAGTTCTTATAGATAATATTGCCCTTTTCGAAGTCCATCTCGGAATTGAGTTCCGGGTGTCGCTTCAATGCCGCAACCACTGCCTTGATAATAAAGGGCAGGTAGGTAAGGCTGAGCTCCTCCTTTTTGTACTCCTCCTTGTAGCGGGCGCGTGCCTCCACCAGTCTTGTAACTTCCGGTTCCTCGAAGAGGGTCATATGGGCTGTGTTCTGCTTAGAGCGCAGCATATTGCGGGCTATTGATTTCCTGATCTGCGTCATTGGTCTGATCTCAATGAGTTCACCCGGGGCTGACTGGGCTGCGGGTGCCTTCGCGGCAGCGGACATAACAGGAGCAGCGGGAGCGTGGAAGTTCTGTATATCGCTCTTCATCACCCTGCCTGCGGGGCCGGTGCCGGTCACCAGGTTGATATCGATGTTCATCTCCCTGGCCATTGCCCTGGCAACGGGTGTTGCCAGCACCTTGCGTCGCTCAGCGGAAGCGGCTGCCGGCTTAGGCTCCGTTCCCTCCTCGCTGGCAGGCAGAAGGGCATTGCCTGATGCCACCTCTATGGTGCCAACCACGCCTGCGCCCTTCTCCTCAACCTGTTCGGGCCCGGTGGAAGGAGCTTCTGCAGCCTCTTCGCCTTCTATCTCAATCTCAACAAGCGTTTCTCCCACGTGGATGGTTTCCCCCACCTTGCCATAGCGCGCTGCAATAACACCTGCACGGGGAGAGGGGATATCCGTTACCACCTTGTCAGTCTCCATCTTTACCAGCGGCTGTCCCACCTTGACGGCAGTGCCCTTGTCAACGTACCACTCGATGATGATACCCTCTGTGAGTCCTTCGCCTATATCCGGAAATTTAAAAATATGTCTCATTACTTCAGAATTTTATAGTTCTTTCAATCTCGTAGAAGATCTTCTCCGGGGTGATCATATAGTGATGCTCGCCCCTGGGGTAGGGTACAATCACGTCAAAGGCAGCCACTCTCTTCGGGGGCGCCTCGAGGTGCAGGAATGCCTCCTCGTTGGCCACTGCCATGATCTCAGAGCCCACACCGAAACTTCGCGGCTCCTCGCCGACAAAGATGAGTCTTCCGGTTTTCTTCACAGAAGCGGCAATAGTCTCCTTGTCAAGGGGATATATGGTTCTCAGGTCTATCAGCTCCACCGAGTATCCTGCCTCTTTCGCCATCACCATTGCCTTCTGCACCTCGCGTATCATGGCGCCGTAAGCAACCACGGTAACATCGGTGCCCTGTGACAGGACCTTGGCTTTGCCGATAGGCACTGAGAATTTTTCTTCACTTACTTCCTGCTTTATCGCACGGTAGATGCGCTTAGGCTCCAGGAAGAGCACGGGGTCATCACTCTCTATTGCAGAGATGAGAAGTCCCTTTGCATCGTGGGGTGTTGATGGCACTACCACCTTCAGTCCGGGGATATGTGCAAAGATTGCTTCCATGCTCTCCGAGTGATGCTCCAGAGCGTTGATACCACCGCCGTATGGCAGGCGTATGACTATCGGCATCTTATAACGGCCGCGCGACCTGTTATGCATTCGCGTTACATGTGATATTATCTGGTTAAAGGCCGGGTAGATGAACCCGCAGAACTGCATCTCTATCACCGGGCGCAGTCCGGCTGCAGCCATCCCTACCGCCGTACCGGCTATGCCTGACTCGGCCAGGGGGGAGTCAAAGACTCTCTCCACTCCGTGCTTCTTTTGTAACCCTTCCGTTACCCTGAAGACACCGCCCTCGAACCCGACATCCTCTCCGTAAACTACTACGTTTTTGTCTTCGGTCAGTTTGATGTCCAGCGCGTCATTGACGGCATTGACTATATTCATTGCTTTCATTTGCGTGCGTTTTTCCATTGTAAGAATTTCTCATGTTCAATCTGCTGGTCGCGGAGATCCTGCGGCATTTCTGCATAGGTGTATTTGATGGCATCCTCCAGGGGGTACTGAACAGTTTGCTCAGTCTCAATAAACTGGCGGTCTATCTCCTTCTCGTATTCATCCACCAGCTTCTTCTCCTGGTCATCTGACCACAGCTTCTTCTTTTCAAGGAAGAGCTTCATTCGGCGCAGCGGGTCCTTCTTGTCCCACTCCTTCTCCTCATCCGTTGTACGGTATTTTGTGGGATCATCTGATGTTGTATGTGCACCCTTGCGGTAGGTAACGGCCTCTATCAGCACAGCCTGGCTCTCCTTACGGGCATATTCATGCGCATATCTTAAGGCTGCCAGCATGGCGAAGAGGTCATTGCCGTCTACCTTAATCCCTTTTATGCCATACGCCTTTGATTTAATGGCGATATTGACACTTGCGGTCTGCATTTTTACAGGCACCGAGATGGCGTACTGGTTGTTCTGCACCACGAAGATCACAGGCACCTTCCATACTCCGGCGAAGTTGAGAGCCTCATGAAAATCGCCTTCCGATGTTCCGCCGTCGCCCACGAAAGCCATTGCCACCTCATCCTTCTTCTGGTATTTTATGGCATAACCTATTCCGGCTGCATGAACAAGCTGCGATGCTATTGGCACTGACGAGGGAAGCATATGATTCGCTCCTGCGAACTTAGTACCCTCCTCGAATCCCATGTTGAACATGAAGACATCTTTCATCGTAGCGCCCTTGGCAAGCCAGGCTCCCAGCTCGCGGAAGGCCGGCACCAGCCAGTCTTCGTGCCTCAGCACTGCACCGGCAGCCACACCGATAGCCTCCTGACCGTAGTTGGGAGGGTAGGTATAGACGCGGCCCTGACGCTGGTAGGAGACTATCATGTGGTCAAGCGTCCTGACAAACAGCATATCCTTATATAGTTTAAGCATCTCGTCGTCCGAGAGCTTGGGCATCAGCTCCTTGCTGATCACCTTTCCGTTGTTGTCAATCACCTGCAGCATCTTGTCTTCTGCAGGGTCAAACTGGTCGAACATATCTTGTTTTGTTTAACGTTTCTTGCATAAAAGACAAACAAATCAGCTATTTGTTCAGTAAACTGATTGTCAGATTGAGCACAAAACTGTGCCGTCCTGCTGCAGGGCGGGGATCAGAGAGCTTGAGAAGAGATTTGCGCAATCTCGTCCGGAGAGGGTTTGTCAGATATGAAAGGAATTACCCTGAGATTCCGGAGGAGTAATCAATTTTCCAGGAGACCGGGGTCCCGTCAGTGTTCACTATGCTTATCCTCCGGACAGTTCCCTCAGCCGTCTGAGAGATTATTGTTCCTCCGGTGGCTGTGACTGACGGTCCGGAGTATCCGTCGGGTTCATGAATGAGGAGGGTATAAGTTTCGGAGGCAACTACCCGGCTGACACCCGAAAGTGCCCCGTCCTTCCACTCAATTTCAGAAAGATCTGCAGCTCCGCAGCTTATATGCCTGGAGGTGGCCAGCACCTGGGGGTTTGGCTGAGCCGGCCTGATGCAGAACAGCTGGCAGTTGTACCTTGGATCGATCTGACCAAAACCAATGGTATCTGTTACGGTTCCCAGGAAAGTATCAGACCAGAATTCATACAGAAGGTATGGCTTTCCGGATTCAAGCCCCAGGTCGGCCAGGCTTACCTGTTTCTCCTTCTCCCCGAGGCGTCCAAGCACGCACCATCTCTCCCAGGGGAGGTTCAGTTCAAGCATGAAGAGATCAAATGGGGAAGTGCGGCTGCCATCGCTCTCCCTCTCTCCCGAGCCGCTCATCTCGGTGGTGGTCCGGTCAAGAAAGGCAGACCGTGAGGGATCGAGGTCAAACACCTGTCCGGGCAGGGTAAAGAGTACGGGAAGTGATTTACGGGCAGGGGTGATGAGATCTGTATTATAGACTTCCGGTTTGTCGGTAACCATGAAGAGTGATCCGGTGAGCGAGGTGGCCATGCATGAGCGGTATGCCTCCTGTGGAGTCAGTTCTATATGATCCGGGTCATTTCTCCAAACCACGTTATTGAAGGAGTTATACTGTGCCAGGGCGGTATAGCCGTATCCGTCATTACCAATACGGCAGCCGTCGGCCAGTCCGACCACACCCGGCAGTACGCCCCAGCAGGCAAGCAGGAAGTTTTCGCGCCCGGTCTCCTCGCGTACCCGGCGAACCACACTCCTGAACGCCTCTTCGCGATCAGCGTAACCGCCCCTGAAGAAGCTGCTGTGGCTGTTATAACCCTCAAAGAGGAGGTGACGGAGGGCATCAAGCTTAAAGTAGCTCCAGCCGTCCTGCCTGAAACGGCTGTAGACGGGTGAGATGACCGAGTCAAGCATCTCCTTTTCCGCCCCGTTAAGAATGTACCCGATCCATCTCCCTGAGGCCGGCTTGCCGTCTTCGTTCCTGATGAACCAGTGGCGGTGAGCGAAAACCCAGGCAGAGTCATGCACTGCCACATTGGTCCAGATACCGGGCTTGAGTCCCTTTGAGCTGATATAAGCTGCCAGGCTGTCAAGACCTGACGGAAACTTCGCATTGGGGGTGATCCAGGCTGCCGGCGCACCGCCATACTGCTGGTAACCGTCATCTATCTGGAGGTAATCAAGGCCGTATGGCAACATTGTCTCTGCAACCACGTCAGCTGCCTCCCTGACATTCTCCTCAGTGATGCCGGTCCGGTATGCGAACCACGAGCACCATCCTGCCACAGGCTCTTTCCAGACCTGGTAGGTCCAGGGCTCATAGTAGCTCAATCCCCTGTGCTTCTGATAATACCTGGGTCTGAACCTGAAGGTAACCTCGTTGCCGTTCATACTGAGATCATATGCTATTCCTGAACTGTCAGCCTGGGCGGGTACTATTCTCAGTGATGCCGATGTATAGGATTGGTCTGCCGAGAGCAGCCAGTCAGAGTCTCTGTCATAGACGGCCCTGTTCAGCAGGCTGTGGCTCAGTCCGTACGTATGTCTTACAACCTGTGCTCCCTCAATGCGGCGGTCAGCTTCACAGGTGAACGACTCCGGGCCGGCGTGGATGCGGCCTGTGATGTTCATTTTTGTTCCGTTAACCGAGGAGATGGTAAAGAGGTGATAGACCTTTCCGTCACGCTCCTCCTTCAGCTCCTTCACGGTAAAAGTGGATTGAGGGAGGTCAGCCTCAAGAGTCAGTATCTCATTTCCATTATAACTGAGGCTGATGGTGGCGCCTTCAACCGACACTTCCCCCGGAGCATTGGGTGGAACTGTCGCCGGCATCTCTGGTTTGCACATTGGGAGAGATGTTAAAAAGAGCATTGCGGCAATTGTCATCAAGCGGTTCATGAGCTTTTCTTATGGATCAGTCAAATTTATTTAAAAAGTAAAACCTTTATGCTGCAATTCAGCATCAGGTGTACCCGAGAATGTGAAGAAATGTTAACGGTGATCCGGCATGTCTATAATTATGTATAACTTGGCTTAATATTATGCAATCAGTTAACCCTATCATTAAAACTATGAAGAACTCAATCAAAGCAATTTTGATCGTGACAATTTTTGCATTTGCCTCATGTCAGCAGAAGGCAGACAGTGAGTTGTCTATTCCGTTTGAGAAGTATGAACTTGGAAACGGGCTTGATGTGATCCTGCATGAGGATCATTCAGATCCTATTGTTTCAGTTGCCATCTACTATCATGTAGGGTCGAACCGTGAGGTTCCCGGCCGCACAGGGTTTGCTCACCTGTTTGAGCATATGATGTTCCAGCAGAGCGAGAATGTGCCTGAGGATCAGTATTTCAGGCTGATACAGAGTGCCGGGGGGACTCTCAACGGATCCACCAGCCAGGATCGGACCAACTATTACGAGACTGTACCAAAGAATGCACTGGAGATGGTCCTCTGGATGGAGTCAGACCGTATGGGTTATCTCACCAACACCATCACACAGCAGGCTTTTGCCATTCAGCAGAACGTGGTTCAGAATGAAAAGCGCCAGAACTATGACAACAGGCCTTACGGTCATTCCTCTACTGTGATGGCCAGGGCGTTGTTCCCCGAGGGTCATCCCTATAGCTGGACCACCATCGGTGAGATGAAGGATCTCTTCAATGCCACCATTGATGATGTGAAGGAGTTTCATGGCAAGTATTACATACCCAATAATGCCACACTGTCAATTGCGGGCGACTTCAATCCGGAAGAAGTGAAAGCTCTTGTTGAGAAATACTTCGGGGAGATACCAGCGGGTGCTGACGTTGAGAAGATGAATCCCATGCCTGTCACTCTGTCAGAAACGAAGAAACTCTATCATGAAGATAACTTTGCCAATACGGCCCAGTATACCATGGCTTTCCCTACGGTAGAGATGTATAATCCAGATGCCTATGCGCTTACGGCGCTAAGTGATATCCTTGCCGGAGGCAAGAAGTCGCCTATGTACAATGTGCTTGTCAGGGAAAAGAAGCTCACCTCCAACGTCGGCGCCTATAACATGGCACAGCTGCTTGCCGGCACCTTCCGCATATCTGTCAACGCCAACCCAGGTGTATCACTTACTGAGGTGGAGAAAGCCATCTTCGAGGCCTTTGAGCGTTTTGAGGCTGAAGGATTTACTGAGAGGGATCTTGAGAAGGTAAAAGCGGGGCAGGAGACCCGATTTTACAACATGATCAGCAGCATCGACGGCAAGTCAAAGCAGCTCGCAGAGTATAACATGTATGCCGGTGATCCTGCATTCTACAGGAAGGATATGGAAGCCATGAAGGCCGTCACCGTTGATGATGTAAAACGAGTTTATGACAAGTACATCAAGGGGAAGAATTTCGTGGCTACCAGCTTCGTGCCCAGGGGCAAGGTGGAGCTGGCTTCCGAAGGCAGCGTTGATGCAGGTATTGTTGAGGAGAACGTACTCACGGCCACCGAGGTAAAGATTGAAGGTGGTGCTGCAGAAGAGATAAAGAAAACCCCCACTTCGTTTGATCGTTCAGTGCAGCCGCCGCTGGGGCCCGAAGTGTCAGTCACTGTTCCTCCGGTATGGAAATCATCGCTGGCCAACGGCATGAGAATTTTTGGGATAAAGCATTCGGAGGTGCCTCTCGTACAGTACAATGTTGTTATTGAGGGAGGGCATATGCTTGATGACCTCGATGCACCTGGTGTTGCCAGCATGCTGGCAGCAATGCTCAATGAGGGCACAAAGAACAGGACACCCGAGGAGCTTGAGGAGGAGATCGAGCTTTTGGGTGCCATGATCCGCGTGTCGGCTGATGATGAGGATATAACCGTCAGCGTCAACACGCTGGCCCGCAATTTTGAGAAGACACTGGCGCTGGTTGAAGAGATGCTTCTGGAGCCGCGCTGGGATTCCGCCGCATTTGAGCTGGTGCGCACGCGCACCCTCAACGGTCTGAGAAGAAGCTCCATTGATCCCACCTATCTCGGATCGATGGCACTCAACAAACTCATACTCGGGGAAGATAACATTTTCGCCACGGACGTGTCAGGCACTACTGAGAGTGTAAAGACCATGACCATGGAGCAGCTGAAAGCATTCTATGAAAAGAATTTCTCACCATCGGTGGCGCGATTCCTTGTTGTGGGTGATGTTGAACAGGCCAGGGTGGAGAAGTCTCTTGAATCACTTGGCACCCACTGGAGCCCGAAAGAAGTACAAATTCCGCAGATAGAACCTGCTCCTGCACCGGAGAAGCCGGCAGTATATTTTGTCAATATTCCCGATGCCAAGCAATCGAACATATTCATAGGCGCGCCGGCACTACCCAGGGGCCATCCCGACTACTATCCGGCATATGTGGCCAACTACAAGCTTGGAGGGTCATTCAACGGATATGTTAACCTTGTGCTCAGGGAAGAAAAGGGTTACACCTACGGCGCCCGTACGTCCTTAAATGCTCTGAAGAACTACGGCACCTTTGTTGCCAGTTCGGCAGTGAGGTCAACAGCCACCCTTGAATCGGTGGAGATATTCAGGGATCTCATGGCCGGGTACAGGGAAGGAGTAACACAGGAGGATGTGGACTTTACGAAGAACGCTCTTCTCAAGGGCAATGCTCTGAGGTTCGAGACACAGAGGGCCCTGATGGGAATGCTGAACACCATGAGCACATACGGACTTCCTGATGACTACATAGCACAGGAGGAGAATTATGTGAAACAGCTGACCGTTGATGAAGTCAACTCAATGGTGCAGAAATATATTGACCCGTTGAAGATGTATTATGTTGTTGCCGGTGACGGAGCAACACAGCTGAAGGAGATGAAGAAACTCGGGTTTGGTGAACCGGTCCTGATAAAATAACTATACCATGATGAAAAAACTTGCTTCTTTTACCTTTTTGGTTACGCTTCTCCTGCTTGCAGGATGTGGCGGAAAAGAGAAAACAAAGCTCACTGTCCCTCACGAGACATACAAGCTTGAAAACGGTCTGACCGTCGTGCTCAACGAGGATAAGTCAGACCCTATCGCCTCGCTGGTAATTCTGTACCATGTAGGCTCAGCCCGGGAGGTCCCTGGCAAGACCGGGTTTGCCCACCTGTTTGAGCATATGATGTTCCAGCGATCTGAGAATGTTGGCGAAGACGAATGCTTCAAATATATCGAAGGAGCCGGTGGAGATATGAACGGTGGCACCAGCTACGATCAGACCATTTATTTCGAGCTCATCCCGAAAAATGCGCTCGAGTTAGCCATGTGGCTCGAGTCGGACAGGATGGGATTCCTTCGGAATACCGTCACACCTCAGTCGTTTGCCCTGCAACAGAACGTGGTTCAGAATGAAAAGCGCCAGATGGTTGATAACAGGCCTTACGGTCATACCGATGTGGTGATACTGAAAAACCTTTATCCCGAAGGTCATCCCTATAGCTGGGATGTGATAGGGGAGATGGAGGATCTGGCAAATGCCACTGTAGATGATGTGAAGGAGTTTCACAAGAAGTTCTATATCCCCAATAATGCCACCCTGGTTGTGTCAGGCGACTTTGAGGCTGAAGAGGTCAAGGCGCTGATAGAAAAGTACTTCGGGGAGATCCCTGCTGGAGAGGAGTTAAAAGACCCTGAACCGGTGACCGTCACCCTGGCAGAGACAAAAAAGCTTTACCATGAAGACGCATTTGCCCGGGCTCCTCAGTTTACCATGGTCTACCCGGTAGCGGAGCAGTTTACGAAAGATTCATATGCACTTGACGTTCTTGCCCAGCTTCTGGGTGTGGGTAAAAACTCTCCGCTCTACAAGGTACTTGTCAAGGAGAAGCAGCTAACCTCCAATGTAAGGATTTATAACCAGTCGCAGGAAATTGCCGGGCAGATGCAGATCAATGTGACTGCAAACCCATCCACCAGTCTGGATGAGGTAGAGAAGGCTGTTTTTGAGGCATTTGAAAGGTTTGAAACCGAGAAGTTCACCGAGAGGGATCTGGAGAGAATAAAGGCAGGGATAGAGAGGAATTTTTATCTGATGATGAGCAGTGTAATGTACAAGGGGTTCATGCTTGCGCTGTACACTGAGTTCACAGGATCGCCTGACTTTATGCTTGAGGAGCTTGAGATGCAGAGGCAGGTAACGGCAGATGACGTCTGGGATGTGTACAACCGTTATATCAAGGGTAAGAATTACGTTGCAACCAGTTTTGTTCCCCGGGGACAGACTGATCTTGTTGCTGCCGGTTCTGTTGATGCCGGGGTTGTTGAGGAAGATATAACGCAGGCAACGCAGATGGAGGTTGTTGCAGGTGGTGAGGAAGTAATAGAGAAGACTCCGAGCAGCTTCGACCGTTCTGTTGCTCCTGTTCCCGGACCGGATCCCTCTGTTACCTTACCTGAGATATGGAAGTCTGTGGCAGACAATGGAATGAAGATATTTGGCATCAGCCAGCGTGAGTTGCCGCTGCTGACATATTCAATAGTCATTGAAGGAGGGCATTTGCTTGACAATCCGGCCAAACCCGGTGTTGCCCGTTTTACAGCCCAGATGCTTAACGAAGGGACCAAAAACCGGACTCCCGAGGAGCTGGAGGAAGAGATACAGCTTCTGGGGGCAATTATTAACGTCGGGTGCAGTGATGAGCGTATTACCATCTCGGTTAATACTCTCTCCCGCAATTTTGAGAAGACGCTGGCATTGGTAGAGGAGATGCTTCTTGAGCCCCGATGGGATGAGGAGCAGTTCTCGCTGAACAAGACCCGCACAATCAACAACCTGAAGAGGAACCTGGCTGATCCCGGCTACGTGGCTAATGCGGCATTCAACAAGATAGTCCTGGGAGCAGACAATATCCTCTCAACAGATGCCAGCGGCACCGTGGAGAGTGTTGAGACAATAACCATGGAGGATCTCAAAAGCTTTTATGAGAAGAACATTTCTCCGTCAGTAGCAAACTTCCTCATTGTCGGTGACATTGACCAGGCGAGGGTTGACAAGGCCCTGAAGGTTCTCGGCGAGCGATGGAATGCCAGGGATGTTGTTATGCCGGAGCTGACCTTCCCGACAGTGCCGGAGAAGTCATCAATCCATTTTGTTGACATCCCCGGTGCAAAGCAATCGGTCATCAATATAGGAAACATCTCTATTACCAGAAATCATCCTGACTATTTCAAGGCGAATGTTGCCAATTTCCTGATGGGAGGAGGCGCAAGTGCGAAGCTTTTCATGGTTTTGAGGGAAGAGAAGGGATTCACTTACGGGGCTTACTCTAATTTCAACGGGCAGAAGCATTATGGCACCTTCAAGGCTTATGCCTCGGTAAGGTCAGATGCTACCCTTGAGTCAGTTGAGCTGTTCAGGGATATCATGGCCGAATACAGGAAAGGAGTGACCCAGGAGACGGTTGATTTTACCAGGGGTTCGCTTCTCAAGGCCAATGCGTTGCGTTTTGAGACCATTGATGCGAAGCTGGGCATGCTTAATACAATGACCTTCTACGGATTGCCTGAGGATTACATCAGTCAGGAGGAAGATTATCTGAGAGGACTCACCATCGACCAGGTTAACGAGACCCTTCAGAAGTACATTGATCCGATGAAGATGCACTATGTGGTCACCGGTGATGGCGAAACCCAGATGAAGGGTTTGAAGGCAGTTGGTTTTGGTGATCCGGTGCCGGTGAATTAACAGGATTTCATCCGGAATATTACAGAGTCCCGGGGTTGCGGTATTGCAATTCCGGGACTTTCATTTCATGTCACTATAATGGCCGGGAGGTTCTGGTGATTACCTGATTCTGATTTGCCTCTGAAGCCTTATATCTGTAGCTGAAGCGCCCACCAGGATTTTCATCTTGCAGAGATCATTGGCCCACACCTGCTTTGTCTCATTCCAATACATGAGACTTTTTGCCGGGATTGAAAGGATTACAGTTTTACTTTCTCCCGGTGCCAGCGTTACTCTTTCAAATGCCTTGAGCTCCTTCTCCGGCCACTCAACTGAAGGATTTATACGGTGCACGTACGCCTGCATAACTTCATCCGCAGACATAATGCCGGTGTTCTTCAGTTTGAAGGTAATGGTTATTACATCATTTGCTCCGTAAGTTTTTCTATCACTTTTCAGTTTTGAATATTCGAAACCGGCATAGGTGAGGCCGTGGCCAAACGGGTACATCACCTGTACGTTCTTTGTGTCAAACCAGCGGTAGCCCACAAGTGATTCTTCGCTGTAATATACGTTGTCGGGGTCTTTCTTCAGTTCTCCTTCCGCGTCCTGATGTTTCCTGCCGGTAGTGTCACCGTTTGCCACCAGGTTTGCAAAGACATCCGCATTGCGATTATTCTGAGGATAGTTGCCAAGGGCATATGCCGGAGAATCTTCAAGCTTAACAGGTATTGTGAAAGGCAGCCGTCCGGAAGGAGATATCTCTCCAAGGAGCAGATCGGCCAGTGCATTGCCCCCTTCTGAGCCGTTGAACCAGGAGATTATCAATGCCCTGGAGAGGGGGTTCACCGTGTTGAGATCATTAGGGGCGCCGCTGGTCAGCACCGTGATGATATTGGGGTTCACTTCGGCGATCCGGGAAATCAGTTTATCCTGGCCGGAAGGAAGGAATATGTCATTCCTGTCTTCTCCCTCGGTTTCAACGGCCCGGTTATTGCCGCCCACAAACAATACCAGGTCTGCCTCAGAGGCTGCCCTGACAGCTTCATCAGAGAGTTTCTGTGCTGTCAGCTCCTTTGCCCGCGTTTCCTTCTCAATTTCTTCAGGTGTCCGTTTCCGGAACCTGCCGGCCCAGTTGTACTGTACAGGTTCGTATCCTTTAACATATATGATTTCCGCCCTGTCGCCAATCTTATTTTTCAATCCCTCCAGCGGGGTCACTTCATAGAGCGCTTTCACACCTGCACCCAGCCCTCCTGATGCCATTTTCTGTGTGGCATTGGCGCCGATTACTGCTATCACCGGTTTGTCCTCAAGTTTCAAAGGCAGAACTCCGTCATTTTTCAACAGAACGATAGACTTACAGGCAACATCATACGCAACTTTCTGCTGCGGCGGCTGAGATGTCATCTCCCTGTTTGCTTCGTTTTCAGGTACCGGTTTTATTGCCAGTCTTACACGAAGGATTTCACGAACGCGGGTGTCAATTATCTCTTCGGAAATAATCCCTGCCCTGACTGAATCAAGCAGTGCCTGTCCGAGATATTTTTTGTCCGGCATTTCGACATTAAGACCGTTTTTGACTGAGTTCACAGTGCTGTGTGTTCCGCCCCAGTCGGAAATAACCATTCCTGCAAAGCCCCATTCGTCGCGAAGTATCTTATTGAGGAGCATGTCATTTTCGGCACACCACCAGCCGCCGACCTTGTTATATGCGGCCATGACGCCGTAGGCATCGGCCTCTTCAACTGCTGCCCTGAAGGGTGGAAGGTAGATCTCGTGCATTGCCCTTTCACCTACGATTACGTTCACGGTCCCGCGATTGTTCTCCTGGTTGTTCAGTGCGTAGTGTTTAAGACACACGGCGACTCCGTTGTCCTGGACGCCATTCGTATAGCCGACAGATAGCCGTGAGCTCAGGAAGGGGTCTTCACTGAGGTATTCGTATGTTCTTCCGCCGGTGGGTATTCTCTGGATGTTGATTGCCGGACCGAGGAGCATATCCTTGCCCCGCAGTCGTGCCTCCTTTGCCATCGCGGTTCCGTAGGCATATGCCAGTTCAGGGCTCCAGGTGGCTGCGAGGGCAGATCCGGTAGGGAAGAAGGTGGCTTTGTCGTTGACCCAGCCGAGGGGCATCCAGCCGTCAGGCTGCATCTCCTCCCTTATACCGAACGGGCCGTCAGCATATTTCATATCGGCAATTCCGAGCCGTTCTACGCCAGCTGACACGAACATGTGCTTTGCATGCAGCATGTTTATTTTTTCTTGGAGGGTCATCCGGCTGATTATGCCATCGATTTGCGTGTCATATTGAAGCAGGGCTGATTTACGGACCTGTCCGGCGACGTTGCCTGCCAGCAGTAAAGTGACGATGGCGGTGATCATGGTTCTGGTATGGTTCATGAGGTTTTTGGGTGTTTGATCATTCATTAAGCCCGGGAAATGAAAAGGACAGCCGTAAATATAATTTACATATCTTATATTTGCACAACCATCAGCGAGATCGTGGTCCGGCTGATCTTAAGACCTTCAGACCTCCGACCTTGCGACTTTCAGACCTTCCATTGCCCGGATGGTAGGGGCGAGCGTATAGTCCCGACATTGTATGTCGGGATAGCGAGCAGCCAGATTGCAGGGGAGCCCACCATCCGGGGGAACTGAAATGATGTATTTTTACACTGTCCATGCCCGGATGGTAGGGGCGAGCGTATAGTCCCGACATTGTATGTCGGGATAGCGAGCAGCCAGATTGCAGGGGAGCCCACCATCCGGGGGAACTGAAATGATGTATTTTTACACTGTCCATGCCCGGATGGTAGGGGCGAGCGTATAGTCCCGACATTGTATGTCGGGATAGCGAGCAGCCAGATTGCAGGGGAGCCCACCATCCGGGGGAACTGAAATGATGTATTTTTACACTGTCCATGCCCGGATGGTGGAATGGTAGACACGCTGGACTTAAAATCCAGTGGGCAGTAATGCCTGTGCGGGTTCAAGTCCCGCTCCGGGTACCCAGAGGCACAAGAGGTCAAAATCGGCCTCTTGTTTCTTTTTATGACATACTGGAATTCTTACCAAATGTGGGAATGAGAAGAACCGATTTTTAATGGTTCAGGGTTGCAACATTTGAAATTCGGTTTTTTGTCAGAGTTGCAACCATTGACTGACTTAAAGTGAAAAAGCCGGAAGCCATGACCACATTAAGCCGGTTATTACAGCACTTTAGTATTTGTTTATTTATAAAAGGATTAACTCCGGCGTCAGGTGGTCAATCTAAACCGACGCCAAGTGGTCAGGGGCACCGGCTCTTGCAGGCATATGTATGAAATATCTTCATTGAATAAAAGATTCATAACTTTGTACTAAGTGAAACAGTATGACAACCAGAGATCACATATTAACCACTATAGGCAGTAAAAGACACAAATTGGCTCATTACGGGATTAGGAAAGTCGGGCTTTTTGGCTCTTATGCACGAAATGAGCAATCACCCGAAAGTGATATTGATATTTTGATTGATTTCGAGCCTGATCAGGAGAATTATGATAATTATATGGCTGTATATGATATGCTGGAGCAGCTTTTCAAGGATTATAGAGTTGAGATCGTCACAAGGAATGGCCTGAGTCCTTATATTGGCCCAAAGATCCTAAACGAAGTATTGTATGTCTAGAGAGCCGGTAGAGTATCTAAAACATATAAGGGATGAAAGTCATTACCTGCTTTCTCTGATTGAAAAGGGCCTTACACGAGAGCAATTCCTCGATGATGACACTCTGAAAAGGGCTGTTGTCAGAAGCCTTGAAATAATTGGCGAGGCAACAAAAAAGATCCCTGCAGATTTCAAGGTGAAGTGGAGATCAGTGAGATGGAAGGATATGGCGGGCATGCGCGACAGGTTAATTCACGATTATATGGGAGTAAACTACTCCATCGTCTGGGATGTACTCAAAAATAAAATTCCCGAATTACACAAACAAATACTTGAAGTATTAGAGACACTCTGAATTCTGAGTCTTAATATTACAGGCTTACTAGTTGCAACTTTTGTCCGTTAGGGGTACCAAACGGCACAAGAGGTCAGAAACGACCTCTTGTGCCGTTTTTCAAGGATTTTCCGGTGTGTAATTCCCAATGTCTGGGATGGAAAAATATCGCCTCCACCTGTTAATTTTAGTAAAAATAATTTGTGTGTGCTAATGTTTTGAAAAATTATTTACCTTAAGGCAATCAAAAGTGTCTGTTTTAATCTTGAAAGAAAATGTTTAAAGTAACTGCCAGGCCAGATTGTGCATTTGATGTAAATAAGAAATTATTCCTTAAATATCTGGTTGAAAAGGGAGGCCCCGAACCGCATGAATATGAGGAATTTAACTTCATTGTCAAAACTTTAGATGCGGAAAATCTGCATGAGTTCAGGGAAGTAATAAACCCAATACTTAACGTCAATACTCTGATTGGCCGGAGTTATGTCAAACCATTTGGGTATCCGGGAGATTTTTATTTAATCGATCATATTTATTCCAAACATGTTAATGGAGATAAGAAATATCGTAAGTGGGATATGTATTATCAGAATCAGGAAGGAACCATGGCTGTGAGGAACCGCAAAGATTATTTCATTAATCAATGCATGAACCTTGCTAATAAAAAAAGTGATGAAAAAAGAGTCCTGATACTTGGGTCAGGACCGGCAACAGATGTAAACGAATTTCTAAACATGTACACCGAAAACGATATCAGTTTTGACCTTGTGGATTATGACCAGAATGCCATCGATTATTCGTCAGCCAAGAACAAAAAATTTGAAAAACTGATTTCCTATAACAAAGTCAATGTTTTAAGGTTTGAGCCTTCCAGGAGGTATGACCTTATCTGGAGCGCCGGATTATTTGATTATTTCAGGGAGAAACACTTTGTTTACCTGTTAAAGAAATACATCAATTACGTAGCAGACGGAGGTGAACTTATAATAGGCAATTTCAGCACTGAAAATCCATCACAAATCCTTATGGAGGTCGTATCTGAATGGTATCTTAACTACAGAAGCAGGGAGGATCTGCTAAATCTTGCGGGAGATGCAGGTCTCCTGAACAGGAATGTATTTGTTGATGCTGAAGCCCTTGGTGTAAATCTTTTCCTTAATATTCAGTGACACTTAAAAAAAACCTTGATTTCTGTGTCAGAATTCCTGCTTTCTAAGCACACGCAAAGCATTTGATTCTCTTATCCCATAATTTTTAAAAGCAATAGATAAAATCTGTTGCCCACTTCTGACGTTTATTAATAAATCGACAGTCAGAAGGGATGAATATTCTCAAAAATACGCTGAATAATTTATTGGGATTGAGCCGGGAAAACTCGGAATCAATGACTTTTAACAAGCTAACCCTTTCATTTACAGGATATTTATCTAATTTCGAATCTGAATTCCTTAATGACTACTATGTCAAGTCGTTGAACCCATTCAGGTTTGCGCTGATCCTGGCGATAATCTTTTATTGTGGGTTTGCACTTCTTGATGCCGCCACGGTTCCGGAACTGAAAGAAATATTCTGGTTTATCAGGTTTGCTGTTGTGTTACCGGTTTTGTTGGCAGTATTTGCCTTTACATTTTTCAAACCGTTCAGGAAATATATGCAATTGTCGATAGCCGGTGTCATGTTCATTACCGGATTCGGAATCATAGCAATGATAATTCTTGGTGCCAGGGTATCCAACTATTCATATTATGCCGGCCTTATACTGATCTTTATTTTTGGATATACATTTGCCAAAGCCCGGTTTTTATATGCATCGTTTGCGGGCTGGCTCATTGTCATTGCTTACGAGATATCAGCTATATGGATCTCAGACACACCTATCACAATACTGATCAATAACAATTTCTTCTTCATCAGTTCAAATATTATCGGGATGCTCATCGGGTATTCCCTGGAACTATCCTCCCGCAGGGATTTTTATATGAGAAAACTCCTTGAACTGGAACAGGACAAAGTCAAAGCAGTAAACAGTACCCTGGAAAAAAGAGTAATTGAAAGGACACGACAGCTGACAAATACCAATATAAAACTGAAGAAAGAGATTCAGATTCGCGTAAGATCCGAAAAGCAGAGAAGCGAACTGGAAACTCAGCTTTTTCAACTCAAGAGAATTGAGACAATCGGAACGCTGGCAGGGGGTATAGCGCATGACTTTAACAATATTCTTACACCGATCATTGGTTATACAGATATGGCACTGGAAGAAATTCCTGAGGACAGCAACCTGCGGTTCGATCTTGAACAGATAAATAATGCCGCTGCAAGAGGCAGGGACCTTGTCCAGCAAATTCTGACATTCAGCCGGGAAGTGAACGTGGAGAAGAAGCCTGTTAAAATAGACCAGATCGTAGTTGAAGTGATAAACCTTATCAAGGCATCCCTCCCTCGTGCAATTGAGATAAGGAAAAGTATTGATTCGGGAATAGGGATAATTCTTGCAGATCCGGTTCATATACACCAGATTATCATGAATTTATGTACAAATGCCGTCCATGCGATGAAAACCAGGGGAGGCCTCCTTGACATAAAGGTTGATAGTGTACTGGTAGATCAGAAAACAACAGAGAAAATAAACAATCTTAAGGTTGGGATTTATGTGAGAATCAGACTGTCAGATACTGGTCATGGAATGGACAGAAGAACAAAGGATAGGATTTTTGAACCATTCTTTACCAGAAAAGAAGTGGGTTCAGGAACGGGACTGGGCCTTTCTGTTGTGCATGGTATTGTCAGCAATTACAATGGGGCAATAACTGTAGACAGCACTCCGGGGAAAGGTACATCATTCACTGTTTTTCTTCCATACAACATTTCAGATCCCGTAAATGATATCAAATCTTCGGATCAACTCCCAAGGGGAGCCGAACACATCCTGTTTGTCGACGATGAAATGGATATAACTTTTATGGGCAAAAAGATGCTGGAAAATCTCGGTTATAAAGTCACCACCAAGACCAATAGCAGTGAAGCATTTGAGGAGTTTAAAAGAAACCCAGGGAAATATTCATTACTCGTAACAGATCAGACAATGCCCAGAATGCTGGGAACCGAACTTGCCGAAAAAATGAGAAAAATAAACCCCGACCTGAAAGTCATTATAATAACCGGATACATCGACAAATTATCTGATGTTACAAAGTCAAAAACCGGTTCTTATGAAATGATCCTGAAACCTATCAAGCTGAGCGAGTTCAGTAAGGTTATCAGAAAAGTTCTGGATGAAAACTAATCAACTTTAGCTATGGCGAAAATTTTAATAATAGACGATGATACTTCGATACTGACAATGCTAAAAAGGATGCTTGAAAAGGCCGGATACGAAGTTGATATTGCCAGCAACGGCAGTGAAGGTTTGGAAAAAATTGAATGCTGTCCCCCGGATCTTTTGGTAACTGATATTGTGATGCCTGAAAAAGAAGGTCTTGAACTGATATTCTACCTGAGAGAAAAGAATCCAGGATTAAAGATCGTAGCAATTTCAGGTGGTGGAAGATTTCATTATGAGGGATATCTCACCAGTGCAAAACTTCTGGGGGCTGATCTGATATTTCAGAAGCCGTTAGTTCACAAAGAATTTGTTCAGGCTATATCTGACCTTATTAATACTGAAAAGTAGCGGTTTTTTCCACCAAACATATACAGGATCAGAGTATTTATCTGCTTTAATTGAGGTAAAAAGGTCTTCTGAAAGGGGAGTACCTAAATTCCTGGTTAACCAGTAGCAACTTTTGTCCGTTCGGGGTACTCAGAGGCACAGCTTGCAAGAAAAAGCCACATTTACTTTGACCGGTGATAAATATCTGTATTTTTATATCCCATCACGCGGATGACACCTTAGAAAAAATTATTAAAAATCTTATCGCAGGCATCATACATCTCATTCAATGCTAAAAAAGAAAGGAGCCATTGTACCTAAGCCCAATGCATTCTTGTACTATACTGTTTGCTTTTTTGCAGGTTTATATTTCCGATGGGTACTTGGGCTCCGGGTAGACCGTTCAGCCATAAAGGGTATCAGGCCTCCTTTTTTTGTGGTTGCCGGGCACACCAGCTGGCTTGACTTTATTACTGTTTCCATTGCACTTTTGCCAGGAAGGATGAATTACATCGCAGCCTACAATTTCTTTCGCGATCCTGTTCTGAAATTCCTGTTGGGATTAATGGGGGTGATTTCTAAAAATCAATTTACCAGAGATAATCAGGCCATACTCAAAACGAGATATGCTATCGGTGCTGGCCGTATAGTTGCTATTTTCCCCCATGGATGCCTATCAAATGAAGGTCGCCCTGGGGGATTTGCCGCTCCCAGCATTGCAAAGCTTATAAAGACATTTGAAATACCAGTAGTAGCTGTACAGATTAACGGTGGCTATCTGACTCGTCCCCGATGGACAAAAAGAACCCGCAGGGGACGTATTGATGCCACAGTCACCAGATTGTTTACAGGTGAGGAGCTAAGCACCCTTTCCACAGATGTTGTTTACCGCAGGCTGCTTGGCGCCATCGATTTTGATGACTACCGATGGCAGAGAAACCATAACGTTACATTCAAAGGAAACCGTCTGGCCGAAGGTGCCGAACTTGTACTGTATAAATGCCCCGGATGCAAAGGAGAATTCAGCCTACGCTCCGGTGGCAACAGGCTCTTTTGCCTTGACTGTGACAATGAGGCTGTTATGAACAACAAGCTGTTCTTTGAGCCCGGCAGGAGTGACAGTATCGTCTATGATGGTTTTGATACCTGGTATGACTTCCAGCAGGAGAGCCTTTTAACCGAAATTCATGATCCGGGCTTCAGAATGACCGCTGCCACGTCGCTCCAATGGAATGAACCCGGAAAGTACGGGTATCAGCATATGGGACACGGTACCCTGAGCCTGACACGGGAAGCAATAATCTATGAGGGGAAAGTTTTTGACAAAACAGAAACTCTCATTTTTGACATGAAAGATATTGTGATGGTGCCCTTTGCCGCCGGAGAATATTTCGAGATTGCCAGCGGATCTGACATCCGGCGCTTCGTGCTGGATGATGTCAGGATGATGATGAAATGGGTGCTGGCCATCCGGCTTATCCGGGATGAGTACTACGAAAAGAAAACCCTGTCATGAAAAACAGAAAAGAACTGCTCAGCAGGATAGCCTATGCCTCCGGTGATATTTACGGCGGCGGATCCTTTATAATTGTAGGTCTGCTGTTTCTTGTGTACCTGACAAATGTTGAGGGATTCTCCGGAACCAGTGCCGGTATTATCGTTTTTATCGGTAAAGCCTGGGATGCCATTACTGACCCTTTTATGGGGCAACTGTCAGACAGAACCAGATCACGTTTTGGTCGCCGCCGCATTTATTTCCTTCTGGGCAGCCTTCCAGTATTCTTCTCCTGGGTGATGTTATGGCACGGTTTCGGCATTACTGGCGGCACAGCCAGATTCTTATACTATACCCTGGCATATATTTTTTTCTCCATGGCGTTCACCGTGGTGATGGTCCCCTACAACGCTATTCTGTCAGATATGGTAAGAGATTATAACAGGCGGAGTGCATTCACCGGTATGCGCCTTGGTTTTTCTGCTGCGGGCGCAATTCTTTGTGCCACCGTTCCGGCGATGATCACAGGAGCCTACGAAGACCCCAAACAGGCTTACCTTATAATGGGGCTTACTTTTGGAGCTCTGTTCGCCATCTGTTGGCTGGTTGTTTTCTTTGGTACCTGGGAGAATCAGATGAAGCCTGTCCTTGCGGTTAGCATAAAGGATTGGCTGAGCGTAATCAGGAACCGTTCCTTCCGGACTTATGTAACTATATTCATTCTCTGTCAGATGGCTATTGATACTGTCATGACACTGGCTGTTTATTTCCTGACGGTTTCTTTGCAGAAAGAGGAACTTTTCGCTATTATAATGGGATCTATTCTTGCTACCCAGCTCGTTTTTATCGGCATATTTTCTCATGTGGCTCAAAAAACTGACAAAACCACTCCGGCATACATCTCAGCCGGAGTGTGGATAGCTGCCAGTTTTGCCGTCATATTCTTTTCCAGCTCTACACCTGGGTTTATAATAATCTCCACTTGCGCGCTGATTGGCGTGGGAAGTGCCGGACTTAATCTATTCTCATGGTCCGCCCTGCCCGACATAGCCGATGTGGATGAGCTTATCACCGGACGTCGCAGGGAAGGGCTCTACGCAGGCGTATCGACCTTCCTGCGTAAATTCTCGGGAGGCGTAGTAGTGGGTGTCCTCGGAATTGCTTTGGATGTGATCGGTTACAGCAAGGAGGCTCTCAGTGCCGGAAATATCTCACCTGTAACAGATTGGGGTATACGCCTTCTCTTCTGCGCTTTACCCTTCACATTCCTGATCTTCGCTCTGCTGTTCCTTCGTAAGTATAAGCTGGGAAGACAAGAGTTCAATATAATGAGTAAAATCCTGAACCGCTACCGGGCGGGAGAGACTGATATATCCCTTGAGGGAGAGGAACTCAGGGTTTGCCGGCAGCTGACAGGGCTGAAGGATGACCGGTTCTTCAGAAGTGATCAGGATTCTGACCTGCTAATTGATTCAAAGTGAGACAAGCGATACAAGGAACACAGGCCGGGTTACTTATCTTAAGAAAAGAAAGCTTATTTTTATAACCCGGAGTTCCGGGAATAGGCATATGAATTATCCCGGTTTTCAAGAACATATCCGGTCAGAAGTGCAATTGTAATAATCAAAAATGAAGAAAGCCATATCTGTTTTAAAAGTGCCGCAGGTAATATTATTACTTGTGTCTCTGTTCCTGTTTTCTGCAAAAGAACCGGGTGGAGATAATAACCAAGTGAAAAATGACAATTCAGTTGTCAAATTATCCCATCGTACTTCAGGTAATCCATATCTGCCGTTATGGGAACACCTTCCCGACGGTGAGCCCCGTGTTTTTGAAGATCCCGACAATCCAGGGAAATACCGTATCTATATCATCGGGTCCCACGATGTCAGGTTTAAGAGTTACTGCGGACCTGACATCAGATCGTGGTCGGCACCGGTAGAGGATCTGTCAGACTGGCGTGATGAGGGGCCCATATTCACATATCCCATTGATGGCCAGTGGGATGTCATGTATGCTCCGGACCTGGTAGAGGTGAAGAGAAGGGACGGTACAAAGGAATACTATCTGTATCCTCACAGTCGTGGCCGGAACAGGGAAGCCATGGTAGCCAGAGGAAGCCGTCCGGACGGTCCGTTTACCCCTGTTAACATGTCTGAAGACGGGATGAGCACGATACCGGGAAGTATCATGGGATTTGATCCGGCAGTATTTATTGAATACATAACCGATCCGAAAGACCCTGATTATGAGATCGGCTTCAGAGCATACGGATTCTGGGGGTTCCAAAGGTCATCAGCCGGTCAGCTTGATCAGAACACAATGTATTCACTCAGGCCCGGGACCCAGGCCATTGGTTATTTCATCCCTGCCAGTTCCAGATACGGTGTACTGAGAGACCCGGAAGGTACAGTTTACCCCAGTGTTTATCAGGGTGAAGATCTTGGCTCGTTCAACTTCTTCGAAGCTGCTTCCATTCGCAGGATCGGCAATAAATATGTATGGGTATACAGCGGATATTCCGGCCCTGACTACGGACTGAGCAGTACCAACTCGGCATTGCGTTATGCCTACGGCGACTCTCCACTGGGCCCGTGGAAAAGCGGCGGCGTACTGGTCGACTCACGCGCGCCGGTACAGGACAGGGACGGAACAAAACTGATGACGAGTTATTCTGGACACAATACTCACGGTAGCATTGAGCTCATCAACAACCAGTGGTATGTGTTCTATCACAGGGCACCCAGAGGTTACGGATACGCGCGTCAGCCGATGGTGGCTCCCGTAACGGTGAAATGGGATGAAAAACCGGTGGCAGAAGGCGGAAAAGTCATGATCAGGGGATATAACCCATATTCTGAAGATAATACCTGGAGCGCAAAAGATAGCCAGGGAAATGAATATACCGGAGCTGAAGTAACATCCGAAGGATTCCACATCTACGGCCTTGATCCCTATAAGTATTACTCTGCAGGATATGCCTGCTATCTCTCAAATCCCGACAGCCAGCAGGATTCGTGGGATATATGGGATAACAACATGCCAATAGCAAATGTGGAGAATGGTCACATCATAGGCTACAAGTACTTTGGATTCGGAGGTCTTGATAAGGACAGGCAAGGATTGAAAGCCTTCAAGGGAACCAGACCCCGTAACAAGACAGCATTTAATCTGTTCCTGACGCCAAAGACAAAGGACACATTCAAAGTCAATGTCTGGCTGGACGGGCCATGGGATAACAGCACTTGGAAAGGCAAAAAGATCGGTGAAATAATTATACCCGAAAATTCTCCACAGGAATTAACAAAATTCACCACAGACGTTTCAGAGTATGTTGACAGGCTCGACAAGAAACATGCAGTTTTCCTTGTTGCCGAAGGTCCTGATCAGGGCGCTCTTTTCGATTTGTCGGGACTTGGATTCAGCTCCAGGAAAGTTAAAATCGTGCATCCGGTCCCCCCTGAAGTAAGCATCATTGTCAACGGAGTTGAAATTGATCTGCCGGCCACTCCGGTCAGGTCGACAGAAGCTAACGGGATTACCGGTTATGATCTTTACGAAGCCGCCTGTGAAATTCCTTCAGGCACAAACGCAATACCTTCCGTATCTGCATCAGCCAGTGATCCGGATGTGAAAGTGACTGTGGACCAGGCGAAATCAAAAACCGACACAGCTGTTGTGCGGTTTGATTACAGAGGGATAATCAAGACATACAGAGTTGTGTTTGAGTCTGCCCTGGCGGGCGGTAATGATCGGCAGTATGATCCTCCTGCCGGGTTCACTACTGAGCAGGATCACCGGAACATGATGGATCAGCTCGGGATTAAAAGTCTTCGCCCGGGACCAAGCGGAAATGAATCAGCCCCCAACCATGCCAATTATGACGAGTTCCTGGCAACACCATATCCTGATCTGCCTGATTTGCTTACATTGAAAAACGGGAAGAAGGTTACGACACCTGATATATGGTGGAATCAAAGGCGTCCCGAGATCATAGAAGATCTGGAGAAGGAGGTTTACGGCCGCCTGCCGGAAAATATCCCCGCTGTCAGATGGAAAGTGGATATTTCGGAGAGAGAGATGGTAGGCTTTATTCCGGTAATTGCGAAAAAGCTCACAGGGCATGTCGATAATTCGGAATACCCTCTCATTGATGTAAATATATCGATGGTTCTGGTTACCCCGGCAAACGCCAAAGGACCGGTCCCGGTACTGATGATGTTCGGCAGGGCAAGCCTGCCTGCTCCCGCGCAGCCTGGTCCTGATGACATGGAAGTATTGAACCAGGCCTTCAGGAAGCTGCTGTCTGAAGGCGATCCCCGTGTAAAGGAAATATTCGAAAGGTATCCGGCATATAATCCCGTTACACGGGAAACTGCTGTTTTTCCTTTTGGCGGAATGGGAAGCCAGGCTAATGCCGATCCTCCGTCAACACAGCAGCTTCTTATGGCAGGCTGGGGTTATGCGATGATAGACCCTTCAAGTATACAGGAAGACAACGGGGCCGGATTGACCAAAGGCATTATCGGGCTTGTAAATAAGGGTCAGCCCCGTAAACCTGATGACTGGGGTGCACTCAGGGCCTGGGCCTGGGGGGCAGCCCGGGGACTCGATTACCTTGAAACCGACACTGCTGTTGATGCAAAACATGTTGGTATCGAAGGTGTCTCGCGTTATGGTAAGGCAGCGCTTGTCACACTGGCTTTTGAGGATCGTTTTGCCCTGGGATTAATTGGATCGTCGGGTAAAGGCGGAGCTACTCTTCACCGTCGCAATTTTGGCGAAGCTGTTGAGAACCTTACCGGAAGCGGTGAGTATCACTGGATGGCCGGGAACTATTTGAAGTATGGCGCTGCCGAATCGGCTTCAGGAGCTGGAAACGCGAACCAGCTGAGTGTGGACTCTCACAGTCTTATAGCCATGTGTGCGCCGAGGCTTACATTCATCAGCTATGGCATTCCTGAAAAGGGAGATGCGAAATGGCTCGATCAGAAAGGGAGTTATATGGCAACTGTGGCTGCCGGAGCAGTATTTAAATTGCTTGGAGCAAAAGATATTGGTGTGTCAAATGATTACAAAAAGGAAGTGATGCCTCAATACAATACGGGTATGCTGGATGGAGAGCTTGCCTGGCGACAGCATGACGGAGGACATACAGATGCACCGAATATGAAATACTTCATCGAATGGGCAAATAAAAAAATCAATAAATAAGTAATATAAACATGAACCTGATATCATTGATCGTACTGGTATTCTTGCTGGTCTTCAGCAATCAGCAAAGGGAAGATGCCGGCGCTGTCAAACAAGAACTTCTTGGACCTCATGACGGTTCAGAAGTGTATCTTTTCACACTTACGAACAAAGCAGGTAATGTTTTGAAGCTCACCAATTATGGTGCAAGGATTGTAGGTGTTGAGGTTCCTGATAGAAACGGGAAAATGGATAATGTTGTTCTTGGTTCGTATGATCTTGAATCGATATTAAGAGGTTCTTTTGGCGGAGCAACGATAGGAAGGTTCACTAACAGGATAGCCAACGGAAAATTCACCCTTGATGGTGTGGAATATGATCTGCCCGTGAACAACAAACCCAATACTCTTCACGGAGGACCCCGCGGCTGGTACGCGAAGGTCTGGAATGCTGAAATGATAAATAACAAGAAAAGGCCTGCCGTAAGGTTCTCTTACGTGAGCCCTGATATGGAAGAAGGATTCCCGGGAACAATCAATATAGAAGTGGTATTCACCTGGACGAACAAGAATGAGATCATTATAGAGTACACTGCATCAACAGATAAGAAAAGTGTTATTAATGTAACCAATCATGCATATTTCAACCTGCATGGTGCAGGTAACGGTAATATTTTTGATCATGAAATGACTCTCAGAGCATCTGCATTTACTCCGCTGAATTCAACAATGATCCCGACCGGCGAAATACGTCCTGTCAAAGGAACCCCCTTCGACTTCACCTCAGCTCAGACTTTCGGGGCCAGAATAGGAGAGACATACGAGGGTTCAGTTTTTTCAGGATATGATCATAATTACGTCCTTGACAATAAGGAGAAAGTTGATGCCGTGGTTTATGATCCTGTCAGCGGCCGGATGCTGGAAATGATGACTGACCAGCCGGCTATGCAGCTATATACCGGTAACGGACTCATGTACAAAAAACAGACTGAGACAGGAGGAAGGCAGTTCAGATTAAGATCAGGTTTTTGTCTTGAGAGTCAGCATTATCCTGATAGCCCCAATCAACCCGGGTTTCCTTCCACAGTTATTAATCCCGGGAAAAAGTTCAAATCACGAACCATTTACAGGTTCTCTGTAAAGAAATGATAATGCGGGGTTGATTCGCTTGCTGAAATATTCCGGAAGGTAATCCTCAATGTGGAAAATTCAGACATTTTTTCAATGACCATGAATTCGCACCCCGAATTGTGTTAATTTTATCAGCATTTATAATAAAAACTTATAGTAAAATGAAAAGTAAAGTGAATTTTGGTTCTGGTAAACGCGTTATTAAAACTTCGTTACCTGTTTTATTTGCAATTTTATCATTCAGCCTTCTTTCCGGAAGTTTATTTGCCCAGTCTGATTTTTCGGGTTCGTGGGCACTCAATGAATCGAAAAGTACTTTCGGTGACGGGCCAAGGATGTCCGCAACATCAATGACCGTTAACCAGCAGGAAGGTTTGATTTCAGTTGATCTTGTTCAGCCTTCCTGGGAAGGGGGAGAAATGAAGAGAAGCGAAAAATATACTCTTGACGGCAAGGAATCAGTAAATGAGGGTATGATGGGCTCGTCCGTCAAGACTATCACATCCTGGTCAGAAGACAAAAAGGAACTTCGCTTCGCTAAAACCATCGCTTTCGACATGAATGGTGAAACAATGGAGATGAAACTCAATGATGCCTGGACCCTATCAGATGACGGTAAAACTCTTACAGTGAAATCATCGATGAAAAGCGATATGGGAGAGATGAATCTGGCATTGGTTTACGACAAGAAATAACACACAAAAGAAAGAGGTTGTCACATACCAGTGCCAACCTTTCATTTCAGGTTGGAACTGCCTCTGGCATTATTCTGTATGTTCCATCGGTAAAGGAAATAATGAAAGGAATCTCCTTGTTTATTATTGTTGCCGTAATTCTGGCAGATTCAGCAACACCAGGCAAGTTCGTCTTTTAGGTTGCCGAACTAATCCGGGCAATTACTTCCGGCTACCTGTCAGTAAAGAGTCTCAGGTCAATGCTGTCAGCCATTTTTCTGAATCCCGACACATCGGGATGAAGGCCGTCATTCTGATAGGAAGAAACAAGGCTCTCCGGATCATCCGGGTCCCTCAGCACACCGTCAAAGTCCAGGACGGCGTCAAACAGGCCGCTGTTCCGGATCCATGCATTGACTTCATTCCTGCAGGCTTCACTGTACTGATTATAGTAGCCATTGCCCCTGAACGGGGTGATGGTAGCACCATAGACCTTCATTCCTCTCGAATGGGCAGACTCAATCATCATCGTGTATGCGTCGGTCAGCCCTCTTGCGACAGTAGCAGCTGCATCTGCAGATCTTACCTGTCCGATATCATTAACACCCTCAAAGATTATGACCCATTTTACTCCGGGCTGACTGAGGATGTCCCTTTCATAACGGCTGATACCGGCAGGCCCCAGGCAGTCTCTGAGAACGCAGTTGCCGCCTATGCCAAGATTGAGGACGCCAACGAGCCTGGTATCCTGATTCGCAAGAAGCCGTTCAGCCAGCATATCAGGCCACCTGTTCTGGTGGTCGGTTGTTGACCCCCGGCCGTCAGTGATCGAGTTGCCGATTATAGCTACACACGATGCCGAACGGGGAGCCATCACATCAATGCTGCTGATCACATACCAGTGTTCGGTTGGCACTGAACCGGCAAAGTCGGTAACTGAATCATCATTTCCTGCCAGGATATATGAGGTGGTACGGGAGCCGGGGTGACCGGTGATGTCAGGAGAGGTTTCGCCGAAGTAAATTGTAATTGCCAGATCCATCCGTGGTTTAAGCTTGAATCTGACCGGATCCGAGGTGATTGCACTGCCCGGATCCATGGTTATCTCATGTGCCCCGCCAAATGTAAGTTTTATGTTCGTTGACCGGTCAATGGCACTACCTTCTCCTGAGGCGGCGAGCTGCACTGAACGCATGGTGACCGGGCTTTTGCTGAATTCATTTGAAAACTTAACCCGCAGGGTTTTTCCACCAATCGATACCCGTACTGTCTGTCGGAGGGAATTACCGGTCAGACCCGGTGAGGGCGGATTATTGCGTGGTTCAACAAGCTGAAGCGCAGTGCTCCAGGTAGCCACCCATTTTTTTGTCTTTTTACCACAGGTCTGGCCTGCCAGGTTCACAGTATTCATCAGCAGGCACAGCAATATGAGAGCTGTAAGGAAACTCAGAGATCCTGTAAGTTTTTTTGTAATCATGGCATCGTACTTAAATGAATTTGACATCTCCTGCTAAGGTACTTCATATTTCATAAAGTCCGAAGCCGTCACCTCAAGGCACAGTCTCGCTGCGGCTTAGCAGGGGAGGGATGGATCCGCAGGAAGACGAGGCGGAGCCCTTCCTTGTTAATATGCCTGTCCCTGGCTATTGAGCAGGTGCACTGTCCGGTCTTTGCCCCTTCATTTTATCCAGGGTATACCTCAGATTGGAATGGAAATAATTCCCTATAATCCAATCCCTATATTTGCCGGGTATTGGAACTTTCTTAATATCTTCCGCCGTACCACCGGCATCAGTCAGTTCTTTTGCAATCCTTTCTATCTCTACTATATAGTCCCGGGTTGATATAATTGCCTCTACCCCTCCCGGATCTCCGTGGCCGGGTACGACTATACGCGGTTGCATCAGCTCAAGCTCTGTCAGTCTGGCTTTCAGTTCTTCAGCATATCCGTACCCCAGCCAGGGATGTGCTTCATTGAAGACAAGGTCTCCGGCAAAAAGTATACCCTCTACGGGCAGGTACATGATCAGGTCACTTTCAGTATGTCCTTTACCTTTCTCAATCAGAAGTACCTTATGCTACGGACCGTCCAGGCTCATTTCCCCTTTGACGTAAGTATCAGGCACTCTTGTTCTTATTTTCAGATGGCTCTGAGACAGCTCTTCAAAATATGGTTTCATCATTTTGATGGTCATATACCCGCTTGAGGCCGTGTCCCCAGTGAATGCCCTATCCAGTGAGTCATAGTATTCGTACAGTTTTTTTGCATATATCTTTTCTTCAGCTATTGCCTTGGGCTCCTCCTCTCTTATCAGTTCAGCAGTTCTTTCTGTTGACAATATTTTCACATCGGATGAGAAGCACTGATTACCTCTCACATGATCATTATCGAAATGGCTGTTGATCACATACTTGATTGGCGACAATTTCATTTGCTCAACCACCCTGATCAATTCTTCTGCCGCATCAGGTGACAGGAAGGTATCAAACACTATGGTGGCCTCTCCGTTATCCACAATACCTGAGTTTCCTATAGCCTTTCCTCCGGGTTTATGGATACAGGCATATACTCCATCAGCGAGCTCTGTTACACTGAAATTTGCTGTTGACCAGTCCTTTTTGTCGGTTTCGGTACAGCCCGGCGTCAGGAATGCCATCAGGCAGATTAAAACTCTTTGTTTCATAGTGGGTTACATTTATAGTTTGATGCTAATCCGGAACAAATGGGTCACCCGGGTGATGATTGAATTTGTTAATCGTATATAATTTACGAAGAAAATATTACACTGCCGTTTTCTTATGTGATTCATCCATATAGCATATCCGTGCTCTACATGACAGACTTCATCCAGATTAATCCTTAATCCGGTTATATTAGGGTCCTGTATTTCAATTACACCAAATAACTATGGATAAAATAGGGCTGGAGAAGATCCTGGCGAGTCAGAAGAGTTTTTTTGCATCTGGTAAGACACTTGATGTGGATTACAGGATCAGTAATCTCAAGAAATTGAGGTTGCTGATCATGAGTCATGAAGATGAGCTCAGAGATGCTTTGTATAAAGATTTCCGTAAGCCTTATTTTGAAGTTCTTGGAACGGAATCGAGGTATGCAGTTGCCGAGATAAATGTGTTAATACGAAAACTCAGGAAATGGTCAGGCAGGCAGCGGGTCAGAACTTCCATCGTCAATTTTCCGGCCAGGAGTTATATCCAGCCTCAGCCATACGGGCAGGTGCTTATTATCGCCCCCTGGAATTATCCTTTTCAGTTATCAATGATTCCGGTTATGGGCGCCCTGGCTGCCGGCAACTGCGTTGTCTTTAAGGTGTCTCAGAAGGTGCCCAATACACTTGAGGTTATATCAAAGATAATCAGCCATTTCCCGAAGGAGCTGATATTATTTGTAAAAGGAGAGCACTCATTGAGCGATTATCTTTTGGATTTTCCTTTTGATAAAATATTCTTTACCGGGAGTCCGGCGGTTGGGAAGAAGGTGATGATCAAGGCAGCAGAGAACCTCACTCCTGTAACACTGGAGCTGGGAGGAAAGAATCCGTGTGTAGTGGCGGCAGATGCAAAGCTGACGTTTGCCGCAAAAAGGATAGCTTCGGGAAAATTCCTTAATGCAGGCCAGACATGCATTGCCCCGGACTATCTCCTTGTGGACAGCAAAGTGAAGGACCGGTTCCTTGAGCTTCTGGTCAATGAAATCAAGTCGTTCTACGGGAATGATGCCTCGCGCAGCCCGGATTATTGCAGTATGGTCAACATAGCAAAGACTAAAAGAATGGAATCATTCCTGGGGGAAGGTGATATCATTACAGGTGGCGTAACCGATGTTGATAACTGTTTTATGGCTCCCACCATAATTGACGGGATCAGGCCTGAGGATCCCATTATGCAGGAGGAGATATTCGGTCCGGTTCTGCCGGTGATCCCTTTCAATAATTTCTCCGAAGTATATTCTGTTATCAGCAGGAATCCCAAGTCGCTGGCAGCGTATATTTTTACAACCAGCAATAGGCTTGCAGGGGAGTTCCTGTCAAGGACCCAGAGCGGTTCAGCAGCTGTGAATGATACTGTCATGCAGATCGCATCGCCTCACCTGCCTTTTGGCGGTATCGGTCCCAGCGGTATGGGGAGGTATCATGGCAGAGAATCGTTCGAGACCTTCTCCAATATGAAGTCTGTTATGGAGAAATCCAATCTTATCGACCTGCCCGTGAGGTATCCGCCATATACACCACTTAAAGAAAAAATCCTGAAGCTTTTGATGAGATAAACAGCCGGCCTGAGATGAAGAAACAGTCTGTTTCGCAAGTTATCTTTCGGTAAGGAGGCAAGTCACTTGGACGATATTTCCATTATCTCGTATACGATTTCCTCCCTTTCGCGCCTGATTGTGATCCTCTGCCCCGATTTCCGGTTAAGCAAAGCTCTGGCCAGGGGGGAGATGAAAGAAATCTTTCCTTTGGCTATATCTGCCTCATCTACTCCCACGATCTGGAATGTCTGAGTTTTGGCAGACATCACATTCTTAATTGTTATGGTTGCCCCGAAAGTCACCTCATCGCGCGGTTGATCTTTTGGATCCACCACCCTGGCGTCGGCAATCCTGCTGTTGAGCAACTGCAGTTTTGCATTGATAAGGTTCTGGGCAATTCGTTTTTCATTTTCATTTGCAATGGTCAGCTCTTCTTTTTCTGAGATCAGAGCCTCTCTCTCAGCCAGCAGCTGCTCCAGCCCTGCAGGGGTGACAAAGTTTGGCACACCATCCGGCAGAAAAGCCCTCCGGGGCACCATTGGAACCTCTTCCTGATCTCCTTCCTTGACGAATCCTCTGCTCATCTCTTATTGCGTATCCGGGGCCCCTAAAATATTGATAAATTGTAAAATTACCGCACAGAACACCAGATTTACGGGATTGAGCACATTGGTGGCCACAAGATTGATGTAACTGCTTGCCGGGAGAACAAATTGACAGCGGGGTTTCACTGGCTGAACCGCTCAGTGAAAACCCCGCAGTATGCCAACTGCCGGAGACCGGGAGTTTATTGTACATCTGCCCGGTAACCGGTCAGGCACAAGGGCTCTGTCATGTCAGGCAATTTACCTGGGGAAAACCCATTCTCCCACTACGTCCCAGCATGGAACGATGCCGCTCAGATAACTGTCACCTGTCACATTCTCGAATTTACCGGTACCTGAGGTAATTGAAACTGTGCCGGTAATGTGTTTCACGTCATCGATCACTTCAATCACGATCGGTGAGAAGAAATCGAAATAATCACCATTGGCTGCATAGATCCGGCCAACGTAGTCCGCAGTGAGGACAATACGTCCCTCTGCATATGCATCCATGTCGAGGTAAGCAACCAGGCCTGTCATAGCGCTCTCCTCACGGAAGTTGCCGACGAAGGTCATATGACCGGCAAGCCATGCCTCAGAGCTGAGAGTAACTCCCGGCACGGGTATTTCAGTCCCAGGGAAGAATACCGGCAGACGGTCAACACCCTCTTTTTCGGTCATGCATAGCACACCCTTTAACGGGATAGGAACCTTAGCCCTTTTCAGGACCACGTTTTCGTCATCAGTCGTATCCCTGGTGCATCCAAAGATCACCACCAACGGCAGCAGGAGGATCAAGAACTTTTTCATCCCTTTAAAATTTTGGTTATTAACTCAATAGTAAATACTGGTCTGTTTTTTTATCTGCCATTAAAAGGTTACTGGTCCAGTGGTCTACTGTTTGGAGATAATAAATTTGAGATCTGCTTCCAGTTTTACCTTCATAACATCCGGAATTGTCTCTGATCTTATAAACAGGATGGTGCCGAAACCTTCACAGTCTTTGGCATAACCCAAAGTGGTTCCTATTACAAATGAATTTTCATGTACAGGCTGATCATAAGGATAGTCAGCATTAAAATCCGAGTTCTCATAGCAATTCAGGCACAAAGTGCCCCCGTTCGCCGGGATGGATGATGTAATTGTTGCATTTGAAGTGCAATACGCTTCTGTTACTGACCATACAGTTGTTAAATGGAGGGTGAAAATACCCAGTATTGAGTCTGTCCCGTTTCCCTTCAGCTCAAACTGATAAACAGGTTCGTTTTGATCAGTCAGTTCTCCCCACCAGGGATTCCATAAGTCATCCAGTTGCGGATCGTCGCCGAAGAAGTAAATATTCCTGGTAAATGTTGCATTGAACTCTGATTCCAGGTGGACGGGGACCGTCACATACACGTCAGGGGAATTTTGCAGTGGTTTTTTCTGCGGACTCGGATAGATCCTGTCATCTTCGCATCCTGCAAGCACCAGCAGGCAAACCACCAACGCCGGATAAAACATCATTGTTTTCATCGCTATCTGTTATTACTACCCTGTGTCTTTTTTTCAAATCATCTTTCTTTCATTAATCAGGACGAACCAACTCTACAAAAGGATGGAATCCTGTTTCATTTTCATCAGGTTATAGCAGTAATTTTATTGGTTGCATGTAAACCGTCAAGAAGCCTTTTACTCGTTTTTAATGGGTCATGCCTGTTACATCTCATCTCAGTAGAAATGATAATAGAATGAAAGGTGGAAACCTGCATTGCCATTCCGGGTACTTCTGATGAATCCGGGTATGGTTCCGGTGCCTTTATAGATATTGGGAAGTCCCAGTGATAAAGTCAACCCGGGTGCTACTGACAGCTGGTCATTAAGCTGCAGCTCATATTCGGCTCCCAACCTTATCCCGTAGTCAAATTTTGTATACTCAGTCCGGATCTCCTTAATATCAGTGTTTATCTTCTGCTCTGCCCTGTGCAGTAAAGAGACATAGCCGCCAGCCAGGAAGTTGACCGATGAGCGGGTTGCAGGGTATCGTGCACCGCCCGTCCTGTACTTTGCTGATATGGCAATGGTTGAGTATCTGAGGATAATTTTTTTTGTTGAATAGTGGCCAAAAATATAATCTTTATACTCCTGACCTGTAGATGAATAGATAAACGCATCAGTCTGTAGGTCCCATTTTTTACTGAGGGAGTAATTCAGGATGAGTCCGGCATCGGGAAAGACAACAAGTTCAGTAGTAATGAGTGATTCCGGCTTCAGGCCGTCAAATGTTTCCTGATTCAGCAGCCACGTGTTCTTGAATGAGGTGACAATCCCTCCGGTGAATCTGCCCGCCGTGGCCGGCGATGAGGTAAGACCTGTGCCTGAATCACGGAAGCTGTGATTCAGGTCCTTGTAATCGGCCTGAAAGGCTATCCTGGGGTATAGGGCGGTTTCAGGGACTGCTGCGGGAGGAACGCGAACCGGCTCTGAGGTGATTGCTTCGAAGACAGGGGCCGGTATTTCATCATTCATACCTGCCGCTTCCGAAACCTCTGGCACAACCTCTTTCGTTACAGGGGATTCTGTCTCCATAACAGAAACAGTAATATCTCCTGTTGCAGCTTCATATACCGGCACGATGGCTTCCTGTTTAAGGAATTTGGTTGATGCTTCATCACCCGGGAGAATTTCACCCTGCTCTTCTGTTTTCAGGATAAAATTGCCCTGACCACCTGGCACCGGTTGCCCTGCATCCTCAGCGCTGTATGTTCTGTCCGTGGTTTCCTGCCCGGCCTGACTTTCTGCCTGAATGGCCCTTTTGACGGGGGTCAGCATCAACAGTACAAGCAGCATAGCTGCACAACCCTTGAAGAAGAGGCCCGGCCCCGGATCAACCGGCATGATTGTGTCAAGCTGTGAAGAGATTTTTACCCAGGTTTCACTTAAATCAAGTTCCGAACAGATCTCATCCCATACCTCGTCAAGTTCTTCCTGCCCTATTTTGCCCGAAGGACCTGTTAAAGCCTGATCATGAATGAACCGGTCAACCTGTTCGCGATACGCTCCTGTTATTTTATCTTTTTCTTTCACTTTCGCCGTTGCTGTAATAATAGCCTGAGATTCTGTGTCTCAGAAGTTGTTTTGCCCTGTTGATCTGTGACTTGGAGGTGCCAACAGTAATATGAAGCAGGTGGGCAATCTCCCTGTGACTGTAACCCTCAATGGCATGCAGCTGGAATATCTTCCTTGCGCCTTCGGGCAACCGGTCTACCTGTGAGATAATATCCTCAGTGCCAAGCTCTGAGATGACTGATTCCCCGTCAGGGCAGGGTTTGTCAACGCCCTCCAGCCGTATAAACTCATTGCCTGAGTGATTCTTTCTGTAATAGTCTATTGCAGTGTTTGTTATAATCCTTTTCATCCAGGACATGACTGAATTATGAGTATCAAACCCGGAGATGTTCCTGAAAATCTTGATGAATCCTTCCTGCAGTATGTCCTTGGCATTCTCCCGGTCATTCTCATATATGAGGCAGAGATAGTATAATGATCTCGCATAACGCTTATAAAGCATCTCCTGACTTTTCCTGTTGTTTTGACTGCAACCCCTAATCAGTTCCTCATCACTGACCTCTGATGAATTCATTGTTGCATGCCGGGTTCTATTTCACTATTATATTGGTTGACAACAACAATCTGAATAATAAGACTTTGTACATTTCGCCGTTTTGAACGCTTGAAATGATCATTATGGGTTCTTCCGTTGTGCCTGAAACAATTGCTTCTTCCAGTAACAGTCGGTTGATTGATCTGAATGTATCATAAGCAGAGAAATATACTATGGCATCATACACTGTGCCTACTGACAGGACAATTGTGGAGTAGCCAGCCGGATTACTGGCTGTGACCCTGAACTGCTCCGGTTTATCTATTGCCAGAACGAATGGTACCACCGATCCGTCAAGGTAGGTGTAATTGCCGGACAGCAAAATGCCCAGACAGGGGTAACCGTCATGGCGTCCATCATCTATTCCTATATCATCCAGACACTTAAGGGAGATGTCCCATCTCATTCCGTCATAAATACCCTGGGGGAGATCAAAGGTGCTGACCGTGGCCGGATTTTCGGAAAAGTTTAGTGGTTGCAGGTTAGCGGAAGGATCTGTTTCGAAGAAAACAGATCCTCCGGCTTCGCGTGTTCCGTCAAATCTGATCTTGTAAATGGCAATCCTGCAACCGGTAATATCAATATACTGATTACCGGCCTGGCTATCCTCCTTTATACCGATCTTCAGGTTAACCTGTACCGGCAGTGTCAGGTCATCCTTCTCTGTGCATCCTGTTGTCAACAGGACCAGAATCAATCCCGCAGTCTTAATCCTATTAAGTGCCATATTAACCCTTTTTTACACTTAATACGAATATCCGTCACCAAAGGTTGGAACGAGGCTGACTACGCGACTGCAAAGTTAAAGCTATTAAACGCGAAATAAAAAAATATTTAATATAATTGCCTGAAGCCTAATTTGTCTTAATAATATTCAGGTCAGCCCAAAATAAGCCAATGGCTATCCCGGGGAACCGGCACAGGTGATGCCTCCCGGACAATGATCATGCTGTTATTCTATGGGTATCAGCCTCAGGATATACCCGGGTGTTTCAACTGCGAAATAGATATAACCGTCAGGGCTCATGGCCACGTTGCGCACCCGGCCGATACCTTTGAGCAGTTCTTCCCTGTGCACAACAGTGTTGTTTTCAAGGACGACCCTTTCCAGGTGCTTCAGTGGCAGTGAACCCAGCAGGATATTGTTCTTCCAGTTCGGGTATCTTTCGCCTGTTACGAAGGTCATGCCGCACGGACCGATGGAGGGAGTCCACTGGTATACCGGCTGCTCCATGCCCTCCTTTTCGGTGAGTGAAGTAAGAACAGTGCCGTCATAGTTTATGCCGTAGGATATCACCGGCCAGCCGTAATTCAATCCCGGTTTTATCAGGTTAAGCTCGTCACCGCCCCGTGGTCCGTGTTCTGAAACCCACAGCTCGCCGGTAAGGGGATCAAAGCATGTCCCCTGAGGGTTACGATGGCCGTAGCTGTAGATTGAAGGCATAGCTCTGGGCGTGCTGACAAACGGATTGTCCTCGGGAACAGATCCGTCATCATTGAGTCTGTGGATCTTGCCGTTGTGGTTGTCAAGCTTTTGCGGGAAGTCGAAGTGCTGCCCGCGGTCGCCTATGCCGAAGAAGATATGGCCCTTGCCATCAAATGCTATTTTGCAGCCGAAATGATAATTTCGGTCAGTGGCCGGCTCACCCCTGAAGATAATCTCCTGATCCATGAGGCTGTTACCCTCAAGCTTTGCCCTCAGTATTGCAGTGTTGCCGGCAGGTTTGCCGGGGGCGCCACTCAGGTAGGAATATGAAAAGTATATCCAGCCGTTCTGTTCGTAGTCGGGATGAAGGCAGATGTCGAGCAGACCTCCCTGCCCTATGGCCATCACCTCCGGCAGGCCTTCAAGAGGTGGTGAGAGCCGGCCGTCCGAATAAAGATAAAGTGATCCTGAGCGTTCTGAAACAAGCATGTCCCCGTTGGGGAGGAAGGCCATTCCCCATGGCACATTAAGGTCTCTGATCACTGTGTCAACGGTGAATTTCTGCACCTCGGACTCAATTACTGCCTCCATGGTGAATGCCGGTTCCAGTAGGCTCCTGTCTTCAGGGATGCCTTTCTTGACATACTCAGCAAGGGCTTCAATCTGCCTGTTACTGAAGGTTTTTTCAAATGCCGGCATACCGATGCTTTCAAGGCCATATTTAATGCTTTTGAAGGCAGAGGCAGTACCTTCTTCCTCCATCCATTCCCTGGCGGCGAACTTCTCCAGCCGGGCGCCATGGCAACCGGCGCAATACTTCTGATAATTTTCCGCTGCCGTCTGCTTCCCATGAGAAAGACCCTCCTTACCGGGAAACAGAAACCAGACAGCAACAACTACAACTGCAGCAAGAAACAGCACAGAAACTATCTTATTCATCTCATTTCATTTGAATTATCAGCAGCAAATTACAAAAAATACCCGGACAACATAAGGCAGACTGAAATGCTTTCAGGAATCAGGCAAAGAACGTGGAAGCCAGCTTAAACAAACCGCCTGCTATATTGTTAAAAGGTAAAGAGGAGATCAAATGACGGATTACACAGTTAAGATAATCGGGATAGAGAAACTGACCCATGATGTAAAGAGATTCAGGGTGGATAGGCCGGACGAATATGAGTTCAGGCCAGGCCAGGCAACTGGCGTAGCGATTAATACACCCGAACTTCGGAAGATTCGGAGGTCGTTCACCTTTACCGGCCTTGGTGATGATCCTTTCCTCGAGTTTACCATCAAGATATATCCTGAGCACAACGGGTTGACGAAGGAGCTTAACCGGCTTGTTCCCGGCAATGAGCTTGTCATTGGCTCTCCATGGGGAGCCATTGCCTATAAAGGCAAGGGCGTCTTTATTGCGGGAGGAGCGGGCATAACCCCGTTCATTGCAATCTTCAGGGATTTGAAGGCCAGGGGTGAGCTGCAGGGGAACCTCCTGCTGTTCGCCAACAAGACAAGAGCTGATATAATCCTGGAGCAGGAGTTCAGAGGCATGCTCGGAGAAGCATTCATCAATATACTGTCAGAGGAGAAAGCTGATGGTTATCATAACGGATTCATTGATGAAGAATTCATCAGGGCGCATGTGAGCAACTTCAGCCAGAATTTCTATCTCTGTGGTCCGCCGCCAATGATGCAGTCCCTGACCGGAGTGCTGTCTCGTCTGGGTGTAGACAGAAAGGCTGTCACGATGGATTTATAAGATTCAAACCCTGAGGGCGGCTGGCAAGAGCCTGTCCATTAGTAAAATACTGATTATCTGACTCCTTTCTCTCCTAAAGCCTATTTTCCGCCTATCAGCTGGAACAGCAGGTATGATACGCCAAGAGTAAAGAAGATATTGAAGGTCTGGGCTATCAGGAAGCTGTAGAAAGGCTTTTTGCTCTCCATATGTTTAAAATCTGCAAACCGTGTCTCCAGTCCAATGCTAATGAATGCAAGGTTAAACCAGAAGGTGCTGAATGACTTTATCACCTTTCCTGAAGCTTCTGCTGTCTCCTGGCTGAGAACAAAGGAGAAGACCAGTGATGCCAGGATAAACCCCAGGACAAATTTCGGGAAGCGGTCCCAGATGATCCTCACCGGCACATGCTGTCCTTTTTCATTTGCGCCCCTGCCCCTGTAGGCCCAGAAGATGGAGATTGCAAATGCTGCCAGCCCAAGGAGCACGTTCTGGGAGAATTTGACTATTGTTGCATATTGCAGTCCGGTCTCGCCGGCTATGGTTCCCGCAGCCACAACAGCTCCCGTGGTATCAATTGTGCCTCCCAGCCAGGCTCCGGTGACTACATCAGACAGCCCCATCCACTTTGCTATTATAGGGAGGAATATCATCATCGGGATAGCTATGATAAGCACCAGGGAGATGATGAATGAGAGTTTCTTCTTATCACCGTTTATGGCTCCCGCAGTGGCTATTGCCGCTGACACGCCGCATATTGAGACTGCGCTTGCCAGCATGGTTGAAAACTCGTCATCAATCTTCATCTTCCTTGACAGCCAGAAGGCGAAGTACCATACCACCGTAACGACTATGATTGCCTGCAGCAATCCGTAGCCGCCTGCAGAGAGAATATCCATGAACAGTATGGTTGCCCCCAGCAATACCAGTCCTATCTTTACGTATAGTTCCGTCTGCACTCCCGAACGCAGCCATGCGGGCAGGCGGAACAGGTTGCCTATCAGCAAACCCAGCAGCAGTGAGAAGAGCACTGTTTCAAGCCCCAGGTTCTTGAAACCCGCATAGGATGAAATGAACTGTGCCAGGATAGCCAGCATGAATATGGAAAGAAACCCAACGAAATACTTTTTAAGTGAGTCGCCGCTAAGAACCATTCCCACCACAGCAACAAGGCCAAAGATGATGAAGGTGTACAGGGCTGATGTCCAGAGTGATGAGGCCCCAAACATTCCTGAAAAATCGTGGTCTCCGCTCCATCCGGCTTTTCCTCCGAAGGAGGGTGTGCCAATGGCATAGCCGGTCAACACCACGAATAATATAAGTACAAACCCTGCAACTACTGATGCCCAGTCCTGACCTACAATAAACCTGCTGAAAGCGGATGGATTCTTTTGTCTGTTCATTACGATAATTGGTTTAACTCCTCTGACAGAGGTCTGATAATTACTATGCTAAAAAATATGCCTGCAAATATGTAGACAATCCGGGAATGAATAATAAGCATAAAATGGTATTCTCAACCCTTATGTCATACCATTCCGTGAGCGGTTTTGCTACTATATTCAACAAATATTTAAATTCGCACTGTTTTCACTTGCAGGTACCATGAAAAAACTCCAGAAGGCCTTTGCGGGCTACGACCTGCCTCAGCAGACCATGAGGGCAGGTATTTATCCCTATTTCAGGGCAATAGAATCAGACCAGGATACCGTTGTGACCATCAACAGCAGGAGAGTGCTGATGTTTGGTTCAAACAGTTATCTCGGGCTGACCAATCACCCGCGCATCAAGGAGGCAGCAAAGCGAGCCATTGACAAATACGGGACGGGATGTGCCGGTTCGCGGTTCCTGAACGGGACGCTCGATATTCACGTTCAGCTTGAGGAGCGTATTGCTGAGATGACCGGAAAAGATCAGGCTCTCTGTTACAGTACCGGATTTCAGGTCAATCTCGGTGTAGTCTCAACCCTGACGGGCAGGCATGATTATATTCTGCTTGATGAACTTGACCATGCATCAATCATTGAAGGCAGCAGGCTCTCGTTCTCCAGAGTGCTCAAGTATGCCCACAATGATATGCAAAGCCTTGAGAACAGGCTAAGGCAATGTGAGCCGGGGAGCCTGAAGCTGATAGTCACTGACGGCATCTTTTCCATGGAAGGCGATATTGTCAGGCTGCCGGAAATGGTGGAGCTGGCAGAAAAGTATGATGCATCAATAATGGTTGATGATGCACATTCAACGGGTGTACTGGGCAGACAGGGGCGGGGCACTGCATCCCACTTTGGCCTCACTGACAGCGTTGACCTGATAATGGGCACCTTTTCGAAATCGCTGGCCTCTCTAGGCGGGTATATTGCATCGGATAAGGAGACCATCAATTACCTCAAACACAATTCCCGCTCACTAATCTTCAGCGCAAGCATGACCCCTGCATCAGTAGCCTCGGTCCTTGAGGCAATTGACATAATGATGAGTGAACCGGAACGTATGGTGCATCTCTGGGAGATAACCAACTATGCTCTGAAGGGGTTCCGTCAGATGGGATTTGATACCGGCAAATCGGAGACGCCTATCATCCCTCTTTTCATAAGGGACAACATCAAGACCCTTACGCTCACACAGCAACTGCTTGCCGACGGCATCTTTGTCAACCCGGTAGTGTCTCCCGCAGTACCCAAAAATGACAGCCTGATACGTTATTCACTTATGGCAACGCATACAAGGGAACAGGTTGATATCTCGATTGAGAAGATCACAAAAACTGCCCGGATGCTTGGGATAACCAATACCATGTCGGACGAGATAGTCTGTGATGAAAACCAGTAACAGATGGACAAGGTTATTCTGATCTCAGGAATCTCTTCAGGCTTCGGGAAAGAGAGTGCAGCCCTCCTGTCTGCTCTTGGCCATAAGGTTTACGGAACTGTCAGGAGTGAATGTGATGTGGCTGAGGGCATCAACCTGCTGACCATGGACCTGACTGATCATGATTCAATCCGAAAGACAGTCAGACTTGTTGTTGAACGTGAGGGAAGGATAGATGTGCTCGTCAACAATGGTGGGATGCATACCGGCGGACCGGTTGAGACACTGCCTGAAGAGTATATCAGGCTCCAGATGGAGACCAGCTTCATGGGCATGGTGCGGCTTACACGTGAGGTGCTGCCTGTGATGCGTGCCGGCGGGGGAGGAAGGATAATTAATATAAGTTCCATCGGAGGACTGATGGGCCTGCCGTACCAGGGATTCTACTCTGCTGCCAAATTCGCGGTAGAGGGTTTCAGCGATGCGCTCAGGATGGAGGTTCAACAGTTCAATATCAGGGTAGTAGTGATCAATCCCGGAGACTTTCGCACGAATAACTCCGCCAACAGAAGAAAATTCCTCGCTCCATCTGGTTCTGATGATCCCTATGCCGGACAATTTTCAAAATCCCTTTCGGTTATTGAAAGTGATGAAGCCGGAGGCCGGCATCCGGTCCTCCTGGCCAAGAAGCTGGCAAGGATTATAGAATGCAGACATCCACGGCAACGGTATGTCATTGCCACACCTGACCAGAAGCTGGCGGTAATACTTAAAAGAATTGTACCGCCAGGGCTCTTCACCCTGATCCTCGGCAGCCATTATGGCATCTCAAGACATAAAGAAAGCCGGCGATAACTGACTTCCATCAATCCGCCGGCCTGAACTGAAACTTATCCGGAAAGCAAATCAGATCTCCCCTGGCCTCCTGTAGTGTTTTGACTCTGCCGTTGGTACAATCAGTCCGTTAAAACGTTTGGCAGTTCCCTTGGTAGGAGTGATAATCACTTCTGCCATGTTGCCTGCTGACTTCTTGAGTGACATTGATATCTTGGCGTTGATGAGCCGTCCCATCGCCTGGTAGCTTATTCTGACATTGCCCTTTTTGTCAGTAGCCTGATTATAATCCGAAACTGCAAGCTTGTTTGTGTTGTTATTACCGGCAACAATACCACCCTGGAGAATTACATTGTCATTCTCAAATGCAAGGAAGTTTGCGTTGTCAGTGTTATCAGCAAACATGCCGTCAGCAGTCTGGTATGTTGCAACAATTATCACGTAATTCTTTGTCTCAATGGTGGCCAGGGCCTTTTCAAACGCTGCCTGCGCAGCCGCCTCCCTTTCAGCCTTCTTGTTCTGCCCGTTGACAGTCAGCAGTGCAGCACTGATAAAACAGAATGCCAGTAAGATTTTTTTCATGATTTATTCTAATTATTATTAATAAAACAAAAATACAATTTATCAGATACAATAAACGTACCCGGATGATAACAGCATTAAATTTGCACTGTAAACGAAATCAGGGCAGGGCGTTGTGCCTGATCTAAACATGCGGTTATGACACATAGAGGGAAAGTTGTTATTATTACCGGTTCCGGTCGTGGAATTGGCAGGTGCATTGCTGAAGCATTTGCGGCTGAAGGGTCGAAAGTGGTTGTGGCAGAGAAGGATCCGGAAACGGGGTCTGAAACTGAGCGCCTTATAAATAGCAGCGGCGGTGAAGCATTTTTCATAAGTACTGATGTTGGCATTCCGGGGGCTGTGACTTCCATGGCCCGACTGGTGGCTGAGAAATACGGCAGGATTGATGTCTTGATAAACAATGCCGGTGTCGGCATCTGGAAATCGCCTCTGGACCTTACTGTTGAGGAATGGGATGCTGTTGCCGCCACCAACCTCCGCGGAACATTTCTGTGCGCCAGGGAAGCAGCACGGTGGATGAAGGATACCGGAGGCGGATGCATTATAAATATTGCTTCAACCCGTGCCTTCATGTCAGAGCCGGGGTCAGAAGCCTATGCTGCATCAAAGGGAGGGATAGTTGCGCTGACCCATGCCCTTGCTGCCTCACTTGCGCCGTGTCGCATAAGGGTCAACTGCATCAGCCCGGGATGGATAGAAACGGGAGACTACGGCGCGTTGCGCGAAGAAGATCATAAGCAGCATTTATCGGGACGGGTGGGCCGCCCTTGTGATATCGCAGGCGCATGTCTCTTCCTTGCCGCCGATGGTAATGAGTTCATCAATGGCGAAAACATTATAATCGATGGCGGAATGACCCGAAAAATGATTTATGAGCCATGATACTGAAAAGTAGCAGCGGCGGACTCAGTGGCATTACAATTCTTTTTCTACTTTTGCAGCCCAAACAGACACGCATACGGAAGAAATCAGAAATATTGCCGTTATAGCTCATGTAGACCACGGCAAGACTACGCTTGTAGACCGCATATTGTACCAGGTAAAGCTTTTCCGTGACAATCAGGTCATGGGTGATCTTATCCTTGACAGCAATGACCTCGAGAGGGAAAGAGGAATAACCATACTCGCAAAAAACGTTTCGGTCAGATACAAAAATGTCAAGATCAACATAATTGACACTCCCGGCCATGCCGATTTCGGCGGCGAGGTTGAACGCGTTCTTAACATGGCTGAAGGAGTGCTCCTGATAGTTGACGCTTTTGAGGGGCCGATGCCACAGACGCGCTTCGTGCTGCAGAAGGCGCTGGAGCTGGGGCTGAAGCCTATCGTAGTCATTAACAAGGTTGATAAGCCCAACTGCAAGCCGGAAGAGACGCAGGAGAATGTCTTCGACCTGATGCACAGCCTCAATGCCACCGAGGATCAGCTCGATTTCCCTACTGTATTTGGTTCATCCAAGCAGGGATGGATGGGTCCTGACTGGGCAACTCCGGCAACGGATGTCAGCTATCTCCTTGACACCATTCTGGAACATATTCCGGCTCCACTGATAGCGGAAGGATCACTGCAGATGAGGATCTCATCACTTGACTACTCCTCATATCAGGGCCGGATAGCCGTGGGCAAGATCAGCAGGGGCACCCTGGTGCCTGGCAGCCAGGTGTCGCTCATCAGGCGTGATGGCACCATAACGGAGAATACAGTCAAGGAGGTCTACCTGTTTGAGGGACTGGGAAAGGAGAAGACCAAAAAGCCTGTTAATGCCGGGGAGATATGTGCCATTTTCGGTATAGAAAGCTTTGACATAGGAGATACCATTGCCGATGCGGAATATCCCGAAGCACTTCCCTGGATAAGTGTTGACGAGCCTACCATGAGCATGCTCTTTACCTCCAACACCTCGCCCTTCTTCGGCCGTGAGGGTACGCTGGTAACTTCGCGCCAGCTTAGAGAGAGGCTCTTCCGGGAGACGGAAAAGAACCTGGCCATGCGCGTTGAAGAAACGGGATCTGCTGATACCTTCATGGTTTACGGACGGGGCATACTGCACCTGTCAATTCTTATAGAGACCATGCGTCGCGAGGGTTTTGAGCTCCAGGTGGGTCAGCCCAGGGTGCTGGTCAGGGATATAAACGGCGTAAAACATGAGCCGGTGGAGGTGCTGACAGTACAGGTGCCGGAGGAATTTGCCGGTAAGGTGATTGACCAGGTAACCCAGCGCAGGGGAGAAATTGTCAATATTGAAGTGAGAAATGACAGGGCGCATATCGACTTCCGTATTCCTTCGCGCGGCATCATCGGTCTCAGGAACCAGGTACTCACTGTCACCGAGGGTGAGGCCGTGATGGCCCACCGTTTTGATGCCTATGAACCATGGAAAGGGGAGATGAGTATCAAGCGCAACGGTTCGCTCATAGCCATGGAGACAGGGATGGCAGTTGCCTATGCCATTGACAAGCTGCAGGACCGGGGCCGCTTCTTCATCTACCCCGGAGAGGAGGTTTACATGGGACAGGTGATCGGAGAAAACACCAGGCAGGATGATATCGTGGTGAACGTCACGAAGACGAAGAAGCTGACCAACATGCGTGCATCGGGCTCGGATGATAAGGCGATACTGACCCCTCCCGTGCGATTCTCCCTTGAGGAGGCCATGGAGTATATCGCTGCCGATGAGTATATTGAAATCACACCCGGTTCAATGCGCCTGCGGAAGATCATGCTTGACGAGAATGACCGCAAGAGAGCGAAGATAAAAGCCCAGGGAGCCGAATAATAACAAAAAACCGGCAGATTACTCCGCCGGTTCCTTTCTCAGCCTTTAATTCCGGATTACCTGCGACCAGCGCCGGTTCCCTTTACAGTTGCAGGCCTGTTGGTCCTGACACTTTTTGCAGCTCCCTTATTCTTGGTTGCTGTTTTAGCCTGCTTCATTGATTTCTGGGCTTCGCCCTTCAGCTTCGCCTGCTCCCTGACCATCTCACCCTTGCCTTCACCGGTCTGTGTCTGAGCCTGCTTTGCTGTTTCGCTAACAACCTCGCCATGGTTCTGGGTCCTGGCCTGTGTCTGGGTCATGATCGGATCACCACTCTGTGCCTGCCCGGGATCCTGGACCTGTGCCCTGGTCTGTGTCCTGGCCTGATCCATAATTGGATCACCACTCTGATTCTGGGCTTTTACCTGTGACCTGGTCTGTGTCTGGGTCATGATCGGATCACCACTCTGTACCTGCTCCTGGACCTTCGCCTTCTGCCTGGCTTCAATCCTGAGCTGCCTTTTTGTTTTCAGCTGTTCCTGGACAGGTTCAGTGGTCTGTGCTGTGACGCCAACACTTATCAGAAGTGCTATTGCGCCTAAGAAAATTTCCTTTTTCATCTTGCTCTGTTTTTAAGTTTATTTTCAGATAACATTTCAAAAATAAACCCGTGAAAATGAAGCTATAATGAATTTACGGGGAAAAAGAAAAAAAATTGTGTCCCTTTACCTGGTGCGGAGAGAACTCTTACTGCAATATCATGAAAATCTGCTATCGATTTGGTTATGGCGAGGCCTATGCCCGTTCCGGTGGAGGAATTGGATGGTCTGTTGCTGAACCGTGTGAAGAGGCGGTCAAGCTGCTGCCGAGACATACCCTCTCCGGTGTCACAGACAGATAATTCAAACCTGCCATCGTTCACCCGGCCAGTTATCTCTATACTTCCTCCCCGGGGAGTATGTTGTACGGCGTTGTTCACAACATTGTAGATCATTGAAAAGAGCAGAGGCCTGTTGGCCTTGGAGAAAGTATAACTGCCCCGGCAATTTAGAATTACATTGAGGCCGCCATCCTCTGCCATTGGAGCCAGTTCCTCAGTTACCTCCCTGACAAGCCCGTGAAGGTCCACACTATCTTCCTTCAGATACTGGTGACTATCAATGCGCGCTATCATCAACATGGAATTGACCAGTGCTTTCAGCCGGTGGAGGGTGCGGAGCGATTCCTCTATTCCCGCTTCGGTGGCGGGATCGAGATCATCACGAAGAAGCATGTTCTCAAGCTTGCTTCTGAGAACTGAGACTGGCGTCATCAGTTCATGCGAGATGTTGACGGTAATCTCCTTCTCCTTGCGGAACAGCTCCCCTATCTTTTTCATCATCTCCCGCAGGGTGCGGTCAAGCCTCACAAAGTCTTCTGTGGAGGTGATAAGCGGCTCTGCCGGATCAAAGGCCGGGGAAGAGGTCTCTCCCAGCCGGCCCGTTATGATCCTCAGGGGTCTGAGGAGGCGCGTCGTGTAGCTCAGGTCTGATATAAGTGTGACAATTATAAAAAATGCAAGGAAAACCAGTATAAGATTTCTGATATTCCTGGCAGAGTAGGTGATGCTTGACAGGCTCTTTCCTATCTCCAGCAGGTAAGCTTCGCCATTAATCCCCAGGGAGTAGTGAAGTACCCTGTAGTCAATGGTCTCATCATCTATTATCCTTTTACTGATGTCAATGTAATTCCACTCCTCTCCGGCAGGAGTCCGTTCAAGACTTATGTACTCCTCCTTAAGGATATTGTAACTGCCAAAGCCGGTGGCGGTGTCTTCCATGACAAATGGTCCGATGCCCACCTCCGATATAAGACGGATAACCTCTTCTCTCTTCTTGATAAGCTCATTGTCAGTCTGATGGACGTTAATACGTTCTATGATCAGGGGGAGAAAGCCAATGAAGAGTGCGGAAAAAACCAGTTTGGAGAGCAGGTTGAAGAGTGCGAGTTTTGTCTGGAGTTTCATCATGCCCTCTTAACCATTAACTGTCAGTGCTCACCCTGTAGCCTACGCCTCGCACTGTCTCCAGCCAGGGAGACGGGGCATGGGCATTCAGTTTTCTGCGGATGTTTTTTATGTGAACGTCAATAAAGTTGCTGTCATACTGATCATCCAAAGCATTGCCCCAGATATGCTCATAGAGCTGGTGGCGGGCAAGGACCCTGTTTTTGTTAATGACCAGGTAATAAAGCAGGTCAAACTCTTTTTTTGTTATCTCCACCTCAGTATTGCCATGCATCAGCTTCCTTGCCCCGGTGTTCATTACAAATTCGCCGAGCGTTATGTCAGGTGATGAGATCCTGAATTTCCTGCGGGCAACGGCCATTATACGGGCATGCAGCTCGGCCAGAGCGAAAGGCTTCGGTATATAGTCGTCCGCTCCCAGGTCAAGCCCCCTGACCCTGTCCTCAACGGCACCGCGGGCAGTGATGATAATGAACGAGACATCGGCATTGATCTTCTTTGCCTCTTTGATCAGGTCAAGGCCATCATAGTCAGGCAGTCCCAGATCAAGCAGGACAAAGTCATAAAGGTTTACCGCAATCTTTTCCGATGCTTCGGTCCCGGTATGTGCCATGTCACACAGGAAATTTTCCCTTTTCAGGAAGAGAGCAATCTCATTTGCAAGGCTCTTTTCGTCTTCAACAATAAGGACGTTCATTACCCAAAGTTAAAAAATCCTGAAGAAGAGGCTCGCCAGCATCAGAAATCCTTTGGTTCCCGATGAACCCTCCTCTGAGTAAAATGGTATTACGTATCCCGGTTCGATTTCCAGAGTAAAAAAATCATAACTGAATGCAACAGGAATACCGAAATTGATCTCCATCAATCCAAAATCTTCACTGTAAACAGTGCCCGGGGTTGTGCCCTGAGTGTTTTGCCTCCAGGGTCTGTACCCCGGGGAGACGGATGTTTCAGTTGTACCGCCTGTTGTCTCAATGGTTACCATTTTGCCGAACAGGACATTTACATATGGATCAAAGGAGAAGAATGCCTTTTCCCGGGCAAATGAGGGAGTCTCAAAATACCTGGAATGTCTTGTCTGTAAATAAAATTGTCCACCGCCGGCGAAAAGACCACCAACAGATATCCTGGAATAAAGTATCCTCCAATCGAATCCCAGAGTGGCATCACCATAGGTGAAGTTACTGAAGAGGGTGTCTCTGAGTGATTGTGCTACAGTATAATGAGACAGCCCGGTGCTGATGTCAAACCATGAATTAAATGCATGGTTGAAACTTATACCCAGGCTGTAGAATGCCGTGAAGGGCGAAAAGCCGTTGATTGTGTATCCGGTTGCCGAGAGATAAAGCTTGTCTGCCAGACCGTATGATGCTGAGGCGTATCCGAAACCATGGTCCTGTGACATGGTGGTCCCCAGGTAAAGCAGGTTGTTGCCGTACCCTGCGCCGGCATAGAATGAATGAGTCTTTCTGACTGCGGTTGTGTCAGGGGTCTCAGCCGGTGACGCAGGCAAGGAGGCGTCCTGTGCAGTCATCGCTGTCATGAAAGTCTGCATAATCAGTATGCATCCTATTGCGACTGTCCGAAATATCTTTATGACCATGGCTTACAGTAATGACAGGGATTATCTTTTCCCCGGACCTCTTGCACCACCGGGACGGCCGGCACCTTTGGGAATCCTTGAACCGGATGGTCTCTCCACAGAAGCCGGACGGGCACCACGGGCCTTGCTCCAGTCTGGCCTGGCTCCCTGTATCTTCTTGATGCCGGAGGCATTGTTGCCCTGAGCTCCTGCTTTACTCTCCTTGCCGTTCCCGGCCTGAGTGCCTTCCTGATTCTTTGACTGGGTTTGAGCCTGGCTGCCTTCCTGTTCCCTGGCCTGAGCTCCATCCTGATTCTGCGACTGTTCCTTAGCCTGAGTACTCTGGCCTTCCCGGTTCTGCGACTGCTTACCGGCCTCTGTCTGCTGTCCGGCCTGATTCTCCGCACGGTTCCTGTTTTGCTCCTCCGTCTGACCTTCGCTCCGGACCTGCTCCTTCTCCTGCTCCCTCTGCTGCAGCATCAGCCGCGAGGTGTCAGCTTGGCTTACAGTCTCCTGGGCTATAATGAGCCCCGATGACAACAGCATCATCAGAGTCGCCGTGAGAATATTCCTTATTGTTTTCATCACCATAATATTTTCTTTACTCCGGCCTGATTCTTTTCATAGCCATAATTCTGATCAGCATCCCATAGAACTGATACACAGCAAAATTATTAATTCAAAAATGAAGAACAGATGAAAGAATAAATTTTTGATAAAAAAAATAGAAGTGTATATAGTACATTTAAAATATTGTTTAACTTGCATACCCGTGAAGTTTCTGTGGTTCATCCATGAATTGAGGTAGGATGCATGGGACACAGGCGGGATGAGGTTGACCGGCAGAGCTATAAACTATTCACAGCCAGGGAGATAAGGGGGGGGCTGGCTTAAGCTGGGTAAGAAGGGTTCCGGGTTGATGCGGTCAACGGAGGGAAGGTTGGATCTGATGTGATCAGGAGCAACAGGTAAATAAGTAATACCTTATTATATTAACCTAACAACGAAAAAATCATGTTAACACTTGACTGGATCGTACTGGGGGCTTTTGTCCTCGCGTTGGTGATATTCATCGTGCTCTCTATTCGCACGAAGGATAAGACATCAACTGATTATTTTCTCGCCGGGAGGGACGCCACATGGATTGCCATTGGCGCATCTATTTTTGCTTCAAACATCGGATCGGAGCACCTTGTTGGTCTCGCGGGCGCAGGAGCCTCATCAGGGATGGCCATGGCTCACTGGGAGATGCATGGCTGGCTGATACTGCTTCTGGGGTGGCTGTTTGTTCCCTTTTATTCGCGAAGCGGGGTATTCACCATGCCTGAGTTCCTTGAAAAAAGGTATAACAAGGAGTCGAGGTCAGTGTTATCAATCATTTCGCTTGTAAGCTATGTTCTCACCAAGGTTGCTGTCACGGTTTATGCCGGTGGTGTAGTCTTCAAGGATGTATTTGGTATTGAGTCTATCTGGGGCATTGATTTCTTCTGGATCAGTGCCATAGGGCTTGTTGTCATCACCGGGATATATACAACGTTGGGCGGTATGAAGGCGGTTCTCTGGACCTCGGTGCTGCAGACGCCTGTTTTGCTGGCCGGTTCAATAACGGTACTTATTGCAGGTCTTATCAAAGTAGGGGGATGGGATGAACTGATGCACATCTGCCGTGCTGTTCCCGTCAACGAGTATGGTGATACCATGACGCAGCTCATACGGTCACCAAAGGATGCCCAGTTCCCGTGGACCGGTGTGTTGCTTGGCTCGGCCATAATAGGATTCTGGTACTGGTGTACTGACCAGTATATAGTGCAACGCGTTCTGTCCGGCCGTGACCAGACGCAGGCACGCCGTGGTGCTATCTTCGGAGGAGCGCTTAAGCTTACGCCGGTTTTTATATTTCTGATACCGGGCATGATAGCTTATGCACTCAATCAGCAGGGTGTTATCACTCTGGCCAGCTCAGATTCAGCGTTTTCAACCCTGGTAAAAGAGCTTCTTCCGATAGGCTTCAAGGGGTTGGTCGTTGGCGGTATTCTGGCTGCACTGATGAGCTCCCTGGCATCACTCTTTAACTCCTCTGCCACACTGTTCACCATTGACTTCTATCAGAAATACAGGCCCAAGGCACCGGAGGCAGAGCTGGTCAGGGTAGGAAGGATTGCCACCGTTATTGTTGTGGTGCTTGGGATACTCTGGATACCGGTCATGAAAGGTATAGGCAAGGTATTGTATGCATATCTTCAGGATGTTCAGTCAATCCTGGCCCCGGGTATTGCTGCAGCATTCCTGCTCGGGATCCTGTCCAAAAAGATTACTCCCGCTGCCGGTCTTACAGGCCTGCTGACAGGTTTTACCATCGGGATGTTCCGTCTGATATTCACCGTGTTCAAAGGATCACTCAATCCTGACGGATCCATCTACCAGGTCTTTGTAGGAACCAACTGGCTCCATTATGAGATAATAAATTTTGCCATTGTCATAGTTACCATGATAGTGGTAAGTTACTTTACTCCCAGGATTGACGAGAGGCGGATTGCAGGCCTGACCCTTGGTTCTGCATCAGCCGAGGAAAAGGCCATCACCCGTGCAAGCTGGAACAAATGGGATGTAATTGCTTCAGCAGCTATCATTGTTGTCATCCTGGTATTCTACGCCTATTTCTGGAATTAGCAGGTTTTATTTAATTGATATTCAAACGAAATGGAAAAGAAAAATATTGAACTCTGGTTCATCACGGGGAGCCAGCATCTATATGGTGAGGAGACACTGAAGCAGGTGGCAGATGATTCAAAGGCAATTGCCGCTGCCCTTGACAGGTCTGACCTTATCCCGGTCAAGGTTATTTTCAAACCGGTTCTGACCACTGCAGAGGCTATCACCCGGATATGCATGGAGGCCAATAATGCCTCAGCCTGTGCGGGGCTGATTGCCTGGATGCATACCTTCTCGCCCGCGAAGATGTGGATATCCGGCCTCAAACGGCTTAGCAAGCCGTTGCTCCATTTCCATACCCAGTTCAACCGTGATATCCCATGGAATGATATTGACATGGATTTCATGAACCTGAACCAGTCGGCCCACGGTGACCGTGAGTTTGGGTTTATCTGTTCACGTCTGAGAATGGAGCGCAAGGTTGTTGTCGGACACTGGCAGGATAAGGAGGTTCTCCGTTCAATAGGCGCATGGTCACGCGCAGCCCTCGGTGCACTGGAGGCCAGGACGCTCAGGGTGGCACGTTTCGGAGACAACATGAGGGATGTGGCTGTAACAGAGGGAAATAAGGTGTCAGCCCAGATAAAGCTTGATTACGAGGTGCAGGGATATGGCATCGGTGACCTTGCCGATGCTGTCACCAGGGTATCGGAAGCTAAGATAACCGCATTGGTAAAGCAGTACGGTGATGAGTACAAGGTGTCTGCGAAGGTGCTTGCCCTTCCCGCGGTTAAAGAGGCGGCACGGATAGAGGCCGGCATGCGAACCTTCCTAGAAAAGGGCGGGTTCAAGGCTTTCACTACCAATTTTGAGGATCTCCACGGCATGGTGCAGCTCCCCGGATTGGCTGTGCAGAGGCTCATGGCTGACGGATACGGGTTTGGTGCCGAGGGCGACTGGAAGACGGCGGCGCTGGTACGCATTATGAAGGTGATGGCTGAAGGGCTCAAGGGAGGAACCTCATTCATGGAGGACTATACCTATCATCTTGATCCGAAGAACATGGCCATTCTGGGTGCACACATGCTGGAGGTATGCCCTTCGATAGCCTCGGGCAAACCTGCCCTGGAGGTGCATCCGCTGGGTATAGGAGGCAAGGATGATCCTGCACGCCTGGTCTTCAGGACCAGGCTGGGAGAGGCTATTGCAGCCTCAATGGTGCAGATGGGAGACCGTTTCAGACTCATAGTCAATACAATGAAGGTCATTGAATGTCCTCCCATGCCCAAACTCCCTGTGGCCAGCGTACTGTGGATCCCTTACCCTGACCTGAAAACTGCGGCCAGGGCATGGATCTATGCAGGAGGGGCACATCATACAAGCTTCAGCCAGGCTCTGACCGCCGAGCATATGGCTGACTTTGCTGATATGACAGGAATTGAATTGGTACTGATAGATGAGAACTGTGAGATAAGACAATTCAGGAAAGAGCTCAGATGGAATGACCTGTACTATGCACTGAACAAGGGTCTATGAAACACCTTTATGCAAATATCCCGAAACACTATCTTGCAGTTGACTGCATCATCTTCGGGTATGACATAGTGGAGAAGGAGCTCAAGCTTCTGCTCATCAAGAGAAGCTTTGAGCCTGCACTGGGCAGGTGGTCACTGGCCGGAGGGTTCGTCCAGGAGAACGAAAGCCTTGATGATGCGGCCTGCAGGGTGCTCTGTACCCTGACAGGCCTGTCAGACCTCTACATGGAACAGCTGTATACCTATGGTGAAATGAACCGCGACCCTGGCGCCAGGGTTATCTCAACATCCTATTTTGCCCTTATAGGCATTCATGAGCTTGATCCGGAGATACAGAAGAAGAACGGAGCACACTGGCGCTCAATATCGAACCTGCCGGAGCTGATATTTGACCACAGGATCATGGTTGACAGGGCACTTAACGAGCTAGTGGAGAAGGTAAAGGTTTACCCCGTCGGATTTGAACTGCTGCCTGAAAAATTCACCCTTGTGCAGTTGCAGAACCTGTATGAGGCAATCTACATGAGGCCCGTTGACAAACGCAATTTCAGGAAGAAGATTCTCTCCATGGAACTGCTTGACAAGCAGGATGAGAAGGAGAGGGAGACATCCAAGAAGGGTGCCTGGTACTACAGATTCAATGTTGAGAAATACAGGGAGCTTGCACGGAACGGATTTTTCTTTAACCTGGCAGTCAGCTGACTTATGATGACGTGCCGGGAGCAGGACAATTAAAACGGTACAATCATGCTTGATAAGCTTAAGGAGGATGTTTTCAGGGCCAATCTGGAACTGGTCAGGTATGGCCTGGTCATCATGACCTGGGGAAATGTAAGCGGAATCGACAGGGAGTCAGGACTGATGGTCATTAAGCCTTCAGGAGTATCATACAATGAGATGACTGCAGGTGATATGGTGGTTACCGATCTGGAGGGTCGTGTGGTTGAAGGCACCCTCAAACCTTCTACAGATGCGCCCACCCACAGGGCTCTTTACAAAGCCTTTCCCGGGATAGGAGGGGTGGTGCACACTCATTCCACTCATGCCACAGCATGGGCACAGGCCTGCAGGCCCATACCATGCCTGGGAACTACACATGCCGACTATTTTTATGGCCCTGTTCCCGTTACCAGGCGGCTGACGCCGGAGGAGACGGACAATGAATATGAGTACAATACAGGCCTGGTCATCTCAGAAGCTCTTGCGGGTACAGATCCGATGACCATGCCGGCAGTGCTGGTGGCATCACACGGTCCATTTACATGGGGTACCACCCCCGCTGCTGCCGTTCACAATGCAGTGATACTTGAGGAGGTGGCGCGTATGGCAGCCCTTTCGGCCGGCATTGCGCCTCCGCAGGAGATAGACAGACATCTCCTTGACAGGCATTACCTGCGCAAGCACGGCAGCAATGCCTATTACGGTCAGAAGAAAAACAAATAACCAAAGAAATGCATAAATATACTATTGGGGTTGATTTTGGCACCCTGTCAGGAAGAGCGGTGATAGTTGATACCACCACGGGTGAAGAGGTGGCAGTTGCCGTTCACGAATATTCACATGCCGTAATGGACGAGAAACTGCCTGACGGCACACCACTGGGAGTCGACTGGGCACTCCAGCATCCGCAGGATTATCTTGATGTCTTCAGGATAACAATACCTCAGGTGATTAAGATGGCAATGGTTTCTCCGGAGCAGGTGGCGGGTGTAGGCATAGACTTCACTGCATGCACGGTACTTCCCGTAAAAGCTGATGGCACCCCGCTCTGCTTCCTTGATGAGTACAGGAGCAGGCCCAACGCCTGGGTGAAGCTCTGGAAGCACCATGCAGCCCAGGATGAGGCCAACAGGCTTAATATCATTGCGGAGGAGAGAGGTGAAAAATTCCTTAGACGCTACGGCGGCAAGATATCATCGGAGTGGATGATACCTAAGATATGGCAGACGGTGAATGAGGACCCGGAGGTGTACGATGCCGCTGACCGTTTCATTGAGGCGGCTGACTGGGTTGTATGGCAGCTGACAGGCAGGGAGACACGCAATACCTGCACTGCAGGTTACAAGGCTATCTGGCATAAGCATGACGGGTATCCGTCCAATGACTTTTTCAGTGCACTGCATCCGAAGATGGAGCGGCTGGTAGATGAAAAACTGTCACGTACGCTGCTTCCGGTAGGGACAAAGGCCGGCACAATAACCCCGCAGGCGGCCAGGCTGACAGGACTGAAGGAAGGTACAGCCGTGGCGGTGGCCAATGTTGATGCACATGTATCCATACCTGCTGTAGGAATTACCACACCCGGCAAGATGCTTGCAATCATAGGCACATCAACATGCCACATGCTCCTGGGAGATGTTGAGAAGGAGGTGCCGGGCATGTGCGGCGTTGTTGAAGACGGAATAATTGCCGGCTTCTACGGTTATGAGGCAGGACAGAGCTGTGTGGGTGATCACTTCCAGTGGTTTGTGGAGAACTGTACGCCTGCAGAATACAGGGATGAGGCCGAAGAGGCAGGTGTGGATTTGCACACACTCCTCACAGAGAAAGCTGCCCGTCTTACTCCCGGTGAAAGCGGACTGGTGGCACTTGACTGGTGGAACGGTAACAGATCGGTGCTTGTTGATGTTGACCTGACAGGAATGATCGCAGGCATGAGCCTGGTGACAAAACCGGAGGAGATATACCGCGCCCTGATAGAGGCAACAGCCTATGGAACCAGGATGATCATCGAAACATTTGAGGAGAACGGAGTGCCGGTCAACGAGTTTTACGCAGCCGGGGGCATTGCCGAGAAGAATCCGTTCGTGATGCAGATTTATGCTGACGTCATCAACAGGGAGATAAAAATATCCGGTTCACCTCAGGCACCGGCACTGGGCTCGGCACTGTTCGGCGCCCTGGCGGCTGGAAAGGATGCCGGTGGGTTTGACACTGTTCAGGAGGCTGCAGCCGTGATGGCAAAGGTAAAGGACTATACCTACAAGCCGGTAAAGGAGAATGTGGAAATATATGACCGGCTTTTTGCCGAGTACCGTGTTCTGCATGATTACTTTGGCCGCGGCGCCAATGATGTGATGAAGAGGCTCAAGGCGATAAGGAAAGAGGTTAAGGGTTGATGAACAGAATCGCGGTCATATTGATTGCGTCTGTCATACTTGCCTCCTGCGGCAACAATCCTGCGTCGCAGGATACGGAGCAGACCGGCTGGCTGGTAACACCCTCCCTTCAGGCCGTGACTGTGACTGACGACTTCTGGAAGCCAATTATTGACAGGAACAGGACCATCACTATCCCGTATATTTTTGAAAAGTGTGAGGAGACCGGTCGTATAGACAACTTCGCTATTGCAGGCGGACTGAAGAAGGGAAAGCATACGGGTGAACGCTACAATGATTCTGACGTATTCAAGATCATTGAAGGGGCATGCTATTCGTTGCTTGAGGCTCCTGACCCAGAGTTGCGGGCTTATGCAGACAGCCTGGTAACCCTGGTGGCTGAGGCGCAGGAGGATGACGGATATCTGTATACCACCCGCACCATTGACCCTTTGAACATGGCGCCTGGTGCCGGCAGGGAGAGATGGATAGATGAACGGGTCAGCCATGAGCTTTACAACGTGGGTCATATGTACGAGGCGGCTGTGGCACACTACATGGCTACAGGATCAGACAGGTTCCTTAACGTTGCGATCAGGAACGCGGAGCTGGTGGCTACAGAATTCGGATGGGGCCTCCGCGAGATTGCTCCGGGGCACCAGGAGATAGAGCTGGGGCTCATAAAACTCCATGAACTGACAGGCAACACACGCTGGCTTGAGCTGGCACGGTTCTTTATCGATGTCAGGGGAAGGCAGGAGGAGTACCTCAGGCACCCGAAAGGATCACGTTTTGAGGTCTATAATGACTCGGTCTACCTCCAGATGCACCTGCCCGTCCTGGATCAGAAGGAGGCAGTGGGCCATGCAGTAAGAGGGGCCTACATGTACACTGCCATGGCAGACCTCTCACGGGTCACCGGAGATGACAGGTACCTTGAAGCCTCCGAAAGGATTTGGAAGGATGTTCTGGCCGGGAAAATCTATATTACTGGCGGAATCGGGTCAAAGGAACATGGCGAGGCTTTCGGGGAGCCGTTTGAGCTTCCCAACATGGATGCATACACAGAGACCTGTGCCTCAGTGGCAAACGTATTCTGGAATCACAGGCTCTATTCAGCTACCGGTGAGGCCAGGTATCTTGATGTGCTTGAGAGAACGCTTTATAACGGGCTCATCTCGGGAATAGGTCTTGATGGCTGCAGCTTCTTCTATACAAATCCCCTTGAATCTGACGGCAGGTTTGAGAGGGCCGGATGGTTCCAGTGCTCATGCTGCCCGGGAAATGTAGCCCGCTTCCTGCCGGCAATGAAGCAATATATATGGTCAGAAACGGCCACCGGAGTAAACCTCAATCTCTTCATCGGATCGGAAGCCCGGCTGAAAACACCTGCCGGCGAGGCAGAGATAGGGCTTGAGACCAGTTATCCCCGGAGCGGAGATATAAAGCTGACCATCTTACCGGAAAATAACAGCGGCAGGTTTACCCTGGGCATAAGGATACCTTCATGGACCGGTGATGCACCAATGGAAGGAGGGCTTTACAGCTATCTTACTCCTGCCACAGGAAAGGTTGTTGTAAGGATCAACGGGAAGAGGATCAAAACACCTGTAATAAAAGGATTTGCCCTTCTTGACCGCGAATGGAAAATGGGAGATGTTGTGCAGGTATCCCTGCCCGTGGAACCCAGATTCATTGTTGCCAGGGATGAGGTTGAAGCCAACAGGGGAAGAGTGGCGCTGGGAACAGGCCCGATAGTCTGGTGTCTTGAGGAGGCTGATAACGGGCCGATAAGAGAGGTAATAGTTGATCCCTCGGTTAAGCCGGAATATGTCTTCGAACAGGTTCAGCCCCGGGACCTCGCGACGCTTACATTTCCCGTTACAGGTACAGACGGTCCAGTGAGGGAGGCCAAGGCAGTACCCTATTACTCCTGGGCTAACCGGGGGAAGGGTGAGATGATTGTATGGATGAAAACTAAACAGTAAAGTATTATGAAAGAAAAGGGAAGACCTGTAATTCTGGCTGTTGCAGCAGTAATTGCAATGGCTTCATGCACACACGGCGGCGGGGATGGCAACTACCCCATCAGGCCTGTACCCTTTACCTCTGTGAAGATGACGGATAACTTCTGGGCTCCGCGAATTGAGAAGAACCATGAAGTGACCATTCCAATCGCTTTCGGGTATTGCGAATCAACCGGACGCGTCAGGAATTTTGAGATAGCCGGAGGACTTGATACCGGAGCATTTCAGACAATATACCCCTTTGATGATTCTGATGTAACAAAGATCATTGAGGGAGCAAGCTATTCCCTTCAGACCTTCCCCGATCCGGAACTGGAAGCCTACCTTGATACCTTAATATATAAGATAGGTCTTGCCCAGGAGGACGACGGATATCTCTATACCAACCGTACCATAGCAGAGATGGGATACGGAAAGCTCCATGAATGGGCAGAGGGAGAGAGATGGGAGAAAACAAACATCCTCAGCCATGAACTCTATAACCTGGGACATATGTATGAGGCTGCCGTGGCCCACTACCAGGCAACAGGCAAGCGGGAGTTGCTTGATATATCCCTCAGATCGGCTGATCTGGTCGACAAAGATTTCGGTTGGGATGCGTTCGCCAGCTATCCCGGCCACCAGGTGATCGAAATGGGCCTGGTAAAGCTCTACCGCCTGACAGGAGAAAAACGATATCTTGACCTTGCAAAATTCTTCCTCGATGCAAGGGGTACCCGTGATGACGGAGAGGAGTACTCACAGAGCCACAAGAAGGTTGTTGACCAGACGGAAGCAGTGGGACATTCGGTAAGAGCAACCTATATGTATTCCGGCATGGCCGATGTGGCAGCCATCCTTGGTGACGAGGCATACGTAAATGCTATAACAAAAATATGGGAGGACCTGGTTCACAGGAAGATGTACATTACGGGCGGAATAGGAGCATCAGGAGGCAACGAAGGATTTGCGGAACCATACCACCTGCCCAACATGTCAGCCTATTGTGAGACCTGCGCTTCCATAGGAAATATCTTCTTTAACCACAGGCTCTTCTCAATGCATGGTGAGGGCAAGTACTTTGACGTTCTCGAAAAGACCCTGTACAACGGAGCCCTTTCGGGAGTCAATCTTGCTGGCGACAGGTTCTTTTATCCCAACCCCCTTGAATCAAACGGACAGCATGAACGTTCTGCATGGTTCGGATGCGCATGCTGCCCCTCAAATGTATGCAGATTCATTCCTGCAATACCTGGATATATCTATTCTGTTACTGACAAAGATCTGTATGTGAACCTGTTCGCTTCAAACAATGCTGATATTGAACTCGGCAACCGGAAGGTGACGATCACCCAGGCGACCAACTATCCGTGGGAGGGAAGGGTGATAATGACTGTTGATCCGGATGAGGCAGGGAAATTCAACCTGCGTATCCGGATACCCGGTTGGGCAAGGAACGAAGCTCTGCCCGGCGGTCTCTACAGTTTCAGCAACCAGTCCGATGAGATGTTTGTGATCACAGTCAATGGTCAGGCAACAGAGGCAAAGATTGTCAACGGCTATGCCATCATAACCAGAAAATGGCAGACAGGTGACAGGGTTGAACTGGAGCTGCCCATGCCTGTCAGAACCGTTATTGCTGATGAGCGTGTAAAGGAAGACGAGGGCAAGATGGCGGTACAGAGAGGGCCGCTGATGTTCTGTGCAGAGTGGCCTGACAATGCTGACGACCAGGTGCTCGGGCTGGTGGTGGATGAGAAGCCTGAGTTTACAACTGAATACCGGACTGATCTGCTTAATGGTACGCAGGTGATTTCCACAAAGGCCAGGCAGGCCTCAAGAAACCTTGACGGAACGGTTTCACTGGGCGATTATCATGAGCTTACGCTTATACCGTATCATCTCTGGAATAATCGCGGCCCAGGCGGGATGAAGGTATGGTTACCATACAGGGAATCAGCCGCAAGACCCACACCGGCCCCTACAGTAGCATATACGAGCGTCATAACAGCAAGTACCCCGGCCAGGTCGCTTACAGCCATCAATGACCAGCTTGAACCGGCAAATTCAAATGATCACACATGGCCATATTATCACTGGTGGCCTAAAAATGACGGCTGGGAATGGGTAAGGTTCGACTTTGCACAACCGGCCACAATCTCAAAAGTTAAGGTCTACTGGTTTGATGACGGTCCGGCCGGAGGCTGCAGGATCCCTGATGAGTGGTCAGTTGAATATATGAGCGGGGGTTCATGGAAGAAGGCTGCAACGTCTAATCCCCTGACAATTGCCAGAGATGCCTGGAATATTGCTGAGTTTGCCCCTGTAACAGCTTCAGCTGTTAAAATTAACGTCAGGCTAAGTATAGATTTCTCTTCGGGAATACATGAAGTAGTTATTGAATGACAACTCGTTATAGCGTTATTTAAATCGTTTGCAAAAAACTTATGCAAAATTATGTCCATGTAAAAAATATTGTATAAATTGCATGAGGAGGCACAAGTGTATTTTTTACATTAATTAAATTTACATGTAATTGCATATCTTATTTATTCTGCTTTAAGAAGTGTAAAAATTACACGTATGTCCGGGCGTAGTTAGGAGTATTATCGTATCAGTGAGATGCTTATAATATACAAATAACCCAATAATAACACCCTGATTATTCTAACCAACCTCATTAAAAATGAAACCAGACTTTATCACAAAGGTGCGTTTGCATGCCTGGATGTGTCTGCTTGTCCTGCTTCCACTGATGGCAGAGGGTCAGCAGTTGACTATCACGGGCAATGTTATTGATGAAAATGGAGAGACTCTTCCCGGTGTGATCCTTATCACAAAGGGGATCACCGGGGGGGGTATTGACTGACATCGACGGAAAGTACAGTATCAATGCTTCGCCCGGTGAGGTGCTGGTGTTCTCATCCGCAGGGATGAACACCCGGACCATCACCGTGGAGACGCAGACGGTAATTAATGTCACCCTGACCGAGATTACAGCGGAGATTGAATCCGTGGTGATGTTCGGTTACGGTGATATCTAAATCATATTATGCAAAAGAACTAAACCTCTGATCTATGAAAACAATTAAACTGATGAAATGCGTATTGTACGCAACAGTTTTGGCAGCATTTGTCGTGGTTGGGTGCGAGGATTTGGAAATTTATTCAATAAATGCGCCCGCTGACCTGCAAAGAAGGATCGACTCGATTGCAGCTTTGAAGCCAAATACTGGTGACACTACTTATCTTATTATCGTTTCAGCGATAGTAGGACCTGAAAACAACAGTGCTGCATGGTGGGCACATTTCTCTGATTACTTCACCATACCAGCAAACAAGTTGTTGCATCTGGACTTTATTAACTACGGCACCGGAGTAAACAACTGGAACAACTGGAATCTTGCCCTCGCCAATGCAGAGCGTGATGCCGAAGGCTATGCGGAATACTTTGTTCTGCGTTCTGATGCCTATGGCTGGGGTAATGCTGATTATGACGGGGGAATGATCTCTCACAACTATCCCGACACTGACGGGGATGGCGATATATGGAACGACTTCCGGACTACCATGCAGGGTGCCCGTGTTTCAATGGAGATTGACCACTCTGCTACCGGCAATGTATTTGTGACAGCCACTGCCGTTGGAACAAATGGAACCACACTTGTAATGACATATCAGCAACCTGTTTCTGCAACGGATGATATCATTGCTTTCCTGGTTGCCGATGGCAGCCATTTTGAGATGAAGAAGGCTTACCATCTGCCTTCTAAAGTCACTGCTATAGAAGACGTTGACCCGGTCTCTATCACTATTGAGGGAGCTCCCGCCTTTGTTGAATTTGGCAACGAAAACTTCTGGGGTGATGCAATAGCTACTGTGACATTCGCTGACGGATCTTCCGCGGAGGTTGATTCTGCAGATCTTTCATTCAATGTTGTTCCTGATATGACTACTCTCGGGGAAAAAACTGTTGTTGTGGCGTACAGCAAAACCAAGCAGGGCGCATACTGCCAGGCAGTCTCAACCATCTATAAACTGGAAGTAACCAACCCTGTTGTAAGTCTGGAGATTACTACGATGCCAGCTATTACCACATATTATTACTTCAGCAGCGATTCTATCATATTCAACACCAGGGGTATTGTTGTAACAGGCACATATTCTGACGGTACATCAGCTGTTATTCCAAACGCATCTCTTAAGTTTGGCAAGATTCCGGCTGTGGCAGGTTCTCAGACCGCTGTCATTTCTTTTGTTGGGGCAACAAGCACAGTAACAACAACCTGCCCGTTTACCCTGGTACAGGGTGTAAGTCAGGTAGGAAATACTGACTTTTCATCCGGATGGTGGACAGCATTCTCTCAAGACTATCCGGTGGCATCAGGTTCGAGTCGGACGATTACAATGTACTGTTACTCCAACCAGATTAATAACTGGAACAGCCCCTGTACAATTCTTCGAAAGGCTGACAATACGGAATATGCCGTTGTTCGCATGGACAGTTTTGGATGGGGCACCGGCTATGGTACAGCCGTCCTGACATCTGACTGGAACTGGGATACGTTCACACAGAACATAAGTGGCTCCAGGGTTGTCATAACGGTTACCAACAATGGAGACAATACAGCTGATGTATTATACACAGTTACTTACGCCAATGGCGAGATGCATTTCCAGAGATATGCGGGTATTACAGTTGACAGCTCAGATTTGAATTGCGCACTCGTAACAGAGGGGTCATATCTTGTAATTGTTGAATAATAACCTGGATAAAAACATACAGACTATGAAATACTTATATTTAGTCATGCTGGGATTGCTGGCGATAGCAACGGCAACATACGCAGAAGGCTACGGCACTGCCGACCGGATGTCAATGACTCAGACAGACAGAATAACAGTTAAAGGTACGGTTGTTGACGAAAACGGAGATCCGCTTCCCGGTGCAACCATACAGGTAAAAGGTACAACCACTGGTACCTCTGCTGACATTAATGGGAACTTCTCTCTTTCAGTTCCTTCGGATGCCAGCCTGGTTATTTCTTTTATAGGACACCAGACTATTGAAATAGCAGTTGGAGGAAGAACCGAACTGGGCAACATCACGTTGGTTTCGGGATTGGAAGAACTCGAGCAGGTTGTAGTAATAGGATACGGTACCCAGCGAAAGGTTGACCTCACAGGCTCAGTTGCCATTGTAGACACTGAAGAGATGAAGAAAGTATCACACTCAAACATCTCAACAATGCTTGAAGGCAAAATAGCCGGTATCCAGATTACAACCGACGGACAGCCGGGAGCAGACCCTACAGTACGTATCCGTGGTATCGGTTCGTTCGGCAGCACCGCACCTCTCTACGTTGTTGATGGTGTGCCTATGGGAACAACAATACGCGACTTCTCGCCAAATGATATCGAATCACTTCAGGTTCTCAAGGATGCCTCTGCTGCCGCAATATACGGCTCGCGTGCTGCCAACGGCGTGGTTATTATCACCACGAAGCAGGGGAAGCACAACGAAGCAATGAAAGTGGACTACAGCGGCTATCTTGGGTTAGACCAGGTAGAAAGGGGGGTATATGATGTAATGGATGCTTATCAATATGCTCAGTACGTTACCATGGCATACACTAACAGTGGCATGGATGTACCTGCCGGATACAATCCGGCAAGCCCGAAATACCTCGATCCGGATGTAATAAACACAGACTGGTTCAGTGAGGCGTTCAAAACAGGTGTTCGTCAGAATCACAACATCAACCTCTCAGGAGGTGGTAACAACAATACTTACAACATTGCTCTTGACTACTACAGCCAGGAAGGAACTATGGAAGGCGCAGGTCCTAATTTTGACCGCTACACCGCCCGTATCAACAATACGATGGATGTCAAGTTTATCAAATTCAAGACGAATATAGTCTATAGCCACAGTGATCAGGACAATATGGCTCTCAGTAACGCCAACGAATATGTACAGGGCCTCTGGGGTGCACAGTATCCTGTAATGGCTTCGGCACTGCTGATACCTCCAAGCATCAAGGCTTATGATGATTCGACATGGGTTCTTGATGACAAAATTCCGGCTGCTGAGGAATACACATATGACTCATTCGGTTACGGTACCTACTATGACGATGTTCATGGAGACCTTCGTGTAACGAATCTGCTGCTGACCAATAATCTTCTGGAAAGAAATGTTGTTGTTGACCGCATTGTCGGTTCAGGTTCCGTTAATGTTGACCTCATTGACATGTTTGGTCGCCCGAGCAGTAATCATAAGTTTGATTACAACCTCAACCTGGCGTATAGCAAGACCATTGCAAAGGACTTTACGTTCGTGCCTTCATTTATTCAGAGTACAACAAACTACCTGTCAAAGGCAGATGAGACGCTGACGGAGGGCTATCGCAACTACAGCACTGCACTTGTAGAAAACACTCTTACATACGATGGCACTTTCGGCCGCAATCATGTCAATATGCTGGTCGGTCAGACATACGAGCACGAGCTCTTTCATACAGTCAGTGGCAGCGGTGTCAATATGCCTGAGCCATACTTCCTGCAAATAGGAAACGCTGCGGAAACATCAGCAACAAGCCCGGAAAGCGAGCACAAGCTGGCATCGTATATCGGTCGTATCAACTATGATTTTGATGCGAAATACCTTCTTTCGGTAACAGCGCGCCGTGATGGTTCCAGCCGTCTTTCACCCGATATTCGCTGGGAATGGTTCCCATCTGTGTCAGCAGGATGGCGTATTGATCGCGAAGATTTCTTCCCCGTATCCGATAATTTAATCAACCTGTTCAAGATTCGGGGCAGCTACGGTGTACTTGGCAATGAGAACATAGGCGAATACCAGTACATGGCTGTCATGGCGAGAGGTAATTACACATATAGCTTCGGAAACAAGAAGGTAACCGGTTCAGCAATATCAAACTACGTGAACGAAGCCATCAAGTGGGAAAAGAAGAAAACATTGGACTTTGGCCTCGATCTGGGCATGTTCAACAATCAGCTGGAGTTCACATTTGACTGGTACAAGTCAACTTCTGAAGACCTGCTTTACAGTGTCCCGGTACCGGCCAATGCAGGTGCTACCAACACAACAGTAACCATGAATGCAGCAACAATGATAAACTCGGGTCTTGAATTCCTGGTTGCATATCACAATCATCAGAACGCTGTTAAGTTTGACATTTCTGCAAACTTCTCCACCCTCAACAACGAGGTGACAAAGCTGGGTGTTTCAAACGAGCCTCGTACTGACGGCTACTGCCGGACAGAGGTAGGCCGTGAAGTTGGTTCATTCTATGGCTATGTTTACGAGGGCATTTTCCAGTCGCAGGAAGAGATAGATAACCGCGTCAACTCAGAAGGTGAATTCATCAATCAGAGCGGGGCACAACCGGGTGACTGCGCATATGCCGACCTTAACCTTGATGGTGAAATAACCAACGAAGACCAGCAATTCCTGGGCAGCGGTTTGCCGAAGTATCATTACGGTCTCAGCGCACGTGCTGAATGGAACGGTCTGGACCTGAGCATATCTACATTTGGAGCTGCAGGTTTCAAGGCTGTTGATTTTATTGACGTCACATTGCGCAGTTCATATTTTATTCTCAACAAGAGTGTTGATCTGCTGAATGCCTGGAGACCGGATAACACAGACACCGATGTGCCCCGCATTGCATACAAATCGACAGGTTCAATCACCAACGATATGTTCAGCAGCCGTTTCATACAGGATGCATCATATCTGAAGATTGCCAACATCGAACTGGGCTATAACTTCCCCAACAAATGGTTTGGCGGCTATATTCACGGTGTGCGCTTATACGCATCGGGTCAGAACCTGTTCACCTTGTCCAAATACAGAGGTTACAATGTAGACTTCGCAGGAGGCACTTTCACTCCCGGTTACAACTATGCTTCGTATCCGTCACCACGAACTGTAATGTTCGGAGCTCACTTCTCATTCTAATTGTGTAATCAAAGAAACAGGATAGCGATATGAAAAGCTTAAAGTTATTTATAGCAATGCTGGCGATTATTGCAGGTATGACAGCCTGTGATGATCTGCTCGATGTTACGAACCCGAATAATCAGACAACCTTTGATTTTGGCGATTCCGAGTCAGAACTTCAGGAGGTTATCATCGCATGCTACAACCGTATTCGACTCGAAGGTACATTTTCCCGTGTTGGTTACACAATGGATGCAGTACGTGGCGACGAAGTCTGGAACTCATCTCAGCAGTGGTATCTGGAGTATGACAATCTCAATTCTCCGGGCACCATTGAGATCGGCGACCAATGGATCTGGCGCGACTGTTATCATGTAGTAAACCGCACCAACTTTGTTTTGTCTAAAGTAGATGAGGTTAATTTGTCGGAAGATGCTTATAATCAGATAGCCGGACAGGCTCTCTTCCTCAGATCTTTGGCATACTATGAACTGGCCACATATTACCAGACCGTCCCGTTGATTACAGACTATGCATCCTATTCAGACATCAACACCATGTATGCAGCCAATAATACCCAGGATGAAGTGTTTGACCAGATAGAGGCAGACCTTACCCTGGCAATGCAAATGTTGCCATCGCGCAATAAAGGTGGCGATTGGGCTAAAGGTCGTGCCACATGCGGCTCTGCTGCCGGATATCTGGCTCGTGTACTTATGTTCCGCCATAAATTTCCTGAAGCCTATGCTGTGCTGAAAGACATCATCGCCGGTGTGTACGGGCATTATGAGCTTACAGACGACTACGGTGACAACTTCAGGGAAGGTGCGGCATATGAGAATAACGTAGAGAGCCTGTTCGAGGTTCAGTTTATGGACTATGGCACAGGTGGCACAATCCAGGAGTGGACTCCGGTAAACATAAACACGGAGGCAACTCAGGGTCATGCTGTGGAAAGCAACTACGGCTCCCAGCAATTTAGTAGCTGGGGTGACCTGGCCGGGGCACCCTGGCTGTATAACCTGTTCAGAAAAGAGAACTGCACAGATGGCCGTCTCGATCCCCGTTTATACTGGACCCTGTTAACTTACGAAAGTGAATATAACGCTTATACCGGCCTGAAAACTGCAGCCTATCCTGACGGAGATCCTCGTTCCAACACTGTTTACCAGGCAGAGATAACTGCAACTCCTGTATCAAACACAGCCCAGGGCGGTATATCAATAGCCAAGTTCACCAATGCAAGAAACAACATATACGGTACTATTAAAACAGGATTGCATTGTGGAATCAACCTGCGACTGATGCGTTACAGCGATGTTTTACTTCGTGCAGCAGAATGCGAGAATGAAATTTATGGACCAACACAGATAGCTATTGATTACATTAACGAAGTACGCCAGCGTGTTGCTCTTCCTGATCTTGAACTTTCCGATTTCCCGACTGCTGATCATCTTTTTGAACAGATAGCAAATGTTGAGCGTCCCAAAGAATTCGGATGCGAAAACGGACGCGGTATTGACCTGCTCCGCTGGGGATTCTTCTACTCTGCTGATCGGCTGAACCAGCTGGTTGAACATGCTTATTACAAGCGTGATGGAACACCCTCAACAGAAGAGCTCACGGCCGAAACAGCTGACGACTCATCTTTCAATTACTACTACAAGGGGCACGAATATTTCCCGATTTATCAATCTACTCTTAATGCCAATCCTAACCTTACAGGTAACTCGGCAAACAAGAATGAAGATAACGGACCTGCTTTCCTGGCTAAATGGAGTGTTCGTCCTGTTGTAGATTTGTAATTAATTTCTTGATTTAGAGACTTCCTTATCAGCATATTTTTCGTATGTTGGTGAGGAAGTCTTTTGAAAGAAAACATTTTCGGCATGAACCTGAAGTATTTTTTGATCTTGTCTCTCACCATAACTGCCATCTCCATGGCCGGGTGCAATAATGATCATACTGACCCTGACGACGATGATAATGACACCATTGATGCTTTCACCATTCCGGCATATGCCGATGATTACTCATCAATAGCATCGTGGTCAGACCGGAACATCTGGAATCTGGCCAACGTGCATGACCCATCGGTTGCTTTCTACGATGGCTATTACTATATGTACGGCACCGATGCCTCGTATGGCAATGCTGCCGAAGGGCACGGACATTTTCAGGGCAAGCGTTCAACCGACCTGGTTAACTGGCAATGGGTAGGCGGGCCTTTTTATGAAGCGCCTTCCTGGGTGGCCGACTCGCTCAACGCCATTCGTTCGCGCATGGGCCTGGATGCCATTGCCAGGGAGAACATAGTATACGGCTACTGGGCACCGGTAGTACGCCGGGTCAATGTCGGAGGGCAGGAGATCCTGCGCATGTACTACTGTATAGTTATCCAAAACTACATTAAAACCGGTAACCCTATCTCTGCCAGCTTTGATGGAAGCTGGTCAGAACGCGCCTTTATCGGCATGTGCGAATCGACTGATCCGGCCGGAGCTGTATGGACCGACAAGGGTTACATTACCTGTTCATCGTCTGATCGTGGCCTGGACTACACTCGTGCTAGCACAAATGACTGGAGCGCCTATTTCTACTACAACGCCATCGACCCGACCTATATCGTAGCACCCGAGGGGAAGCATTACCTCATATATGGCTCGTGGCATAGCGGCTTCGCACTGCTGCAGCTCAATGCAGCAACAGGCAAGCCTCTCAACACACAGGGCAATCCCTGGGCAAACAGTGCTGGTGAGTTAACTGCCAGATACGGTCCGAGAATCGGCACACGCACAGCCTCGTCGCGCTGGCAGGCCAGTGAAGCTCCGGAAATAATATTCAAGGATGGTTACTACTATCTGTTCATGGCCTACGATCCCCTTGACATACCATACAACACACGGGTGGTAAGAAGCACAAACATCGAAGGTCCGTACCTCGACATCACCGGGCGCAGCTTTACAAGCGGAAGCGGTGACTGTTACCCCATCGTAATCCACCCCTACAAATTCAATCTCAGCTACGGATGGGTAGGCATATCACACTGCTGTATCTTCAGGAAGGAAAATACAAACGAATGGTTCTACATGTCGCAGGGACGATTGCCTGAAAACGTCGGGGGCAATCCTTACTCAAATGCCATCATGATGGGGCATGTACGCCGCATTGTCTGGTGTCCGGCTTCTGCGGGCGAACCCGATAACCTCTGGCCGGTAGCATTGCCCGAACGTTACGCGGCAGTACCTGACTGGGGTACAATCACCAGGGACTCACTTGTGGGAACATGGGAGCATATAAACCTGAGCTACAACTACAGAGTACAGAATACCGCCACTGCACTGACCCTCAATGCTGACGGCACCCTGTCGGGAGCACTGACAGGCAACTGGAGTTACGATCCGACAAAGAAGCAACTCATTCTGGGCAATGTTGTTGTTTGCGTTGAACGCGAAGTCGACTGGGAAGCTAACCCGCGACGCGTAACATTTGTTTATGCCGGAACTGAAAGGAATCTGAACGCAACTTATTGGGGCAAAAAGAAAAAATAAAATTGCTATTTTGAACCCACATCTGTTAATCCTGAATCCGGGTTCTGACAGAGGGTCATTGCAGGGGAAAAGTGTAACTTATAAATCGAATTCATATAATTATAAATCTTAAAAAAGGGAGCAGGTTATGAAACATACCAACATCATTACAACGGGAATACTGATACTTTCTGCATTGGCATTTACTGCCTCTGCTCAGTCAGGGGATAAAGCCGGCCAGGCTAATATTATAATAAGCACAGACCTTGGAACAGAGACTATCAGCCGGCATATTTACGGGCATTTTTCAGAACACCTCGGACATTGCATCTATGGAGGCTACTGGGTAGGCGAGGATGCCAAAATGCCTAATACGAGAGGTATCAGAAATGACGTTGTGGAAGCCCTTAAAAAAACACAGATTCCAAATCTGCGCTGGCCGGGCGGTTGCTTTGCCGATGAATATCACTGGATGGACGGTATCGGACCGCGGGAAAACAGGCCTAAAATGATTAATACTCACTGGGGCGGGGTTACTGAAGACAACAGCTTCGGAACGCATGAGTTCCTTGACCTGTGCGAACAACTTGGCGCCGAACCGGTGATCTGCGGAAATGTGGGCAGCGGATCAGTGGAAGAGATGTCAAAATGGGTTGAGTATATAAATTTTGACGGTGTGAGTCCTATGGCTGACCTGAGACGCAGCAACGGCCGTGACAAACCCTGGAACGTAAAATACTGGGGTGTGGGAAATGAAAACTGGGGTTGTGGCGGTCATATGACGGCTGACTTTTATGCTGATCAGTACAGGCGTTATGCAACCTTTGCAAGAAATTACGGAGAAAACCGTCTCCTGAAAATTGCCGGCGGTGCGAACTCCACCGACTATGGCTGGACTGAGACCCTGATGCGCGATGTGCCTCATTTTCTGATGTGGGGAATCTCCCTTCATTATTACACCACAAACTGGGAGAAGAAGGGCTCTGCAACGAAATTCGGAGAGAAGGAGTACTTTGAAACCCTTGAGAGATGTCTGAACGTAGAAACGGCACTTGACCGGCATATCACAATCATGGATAAATATGATCCCGCAAAGCGGATTGCCCTGGTGGTTGATGAATGGGGCACATGGTGGGATGTGGAGCCGGGTACCAATCCCGGATTTCTTTTCCAGCAAAACACCATCCGTGACGCAATTGTTGCAGGCTTGTCACTCAATTATTTCAATGAGCGCTGTGACAGGATCAAAATGGCCAACATTGCCCAGACAGTAAATGTGCTGCAGTCGCTTATCCTCACAGATGGTGAGAAGATGCTGCTTACACCTACATACCACGTGTTTGAGATGTACAAGGTACACCATGACGCCACCCTGTTGCCCCTGGCTGTCAACTCCGGTACGTATGCCATGGATGGAAGGGAACTGCCTTCAGTCAGCGCCTCGGCATCAAAAGATGCTGATGGTACAGTTCATATCTCCGTGGTTAATATAGAACCGGCTGAAGACATAGAATTGCTTATCGACCTCCGCGGAGGAGATTATAAAGATGTGTCGGCGAGAATACTTACGGCACCGGAACTCAATACCCACAATACGTTTGACAGACCGGAAGAAATAAAACCTGCAACGTTCAAAGAGGTGAAGATCAAAAAGAATATCCTGAGCCTTGACATGCCGGCAAAGTCAATTATCGTGCTTGAAGTAAAATAGACAGTGTATGAAGGAATGAGAGCAATCAAGCTTTTTTTGCGGGTCCTGATCCTGACACTGGCATTACCCGTCGCCGCTCAGTCGGGTAATATATCCGTTCATGACCCTGTTATGGCCAGGGAGGGAGATACATATTACCTCTTCTGTACCGGGATGGGCATTACGGTATTCTCATCTCCGGACATGATCACATGGAAACCTGAAAAGCCGGTGTTTGAGAAGGCACCCGAATGGGCGGTCAGTGCTGTCCCCGGTTACAGGGGGCACACCTGGGCGCCTGATATCTCCTTTCATGATGGCACTTACTACCTCTATTATTCAGTCTCCGCATTCGGAAAGAATACTTCATGCATCGGTGTAGCAACAAACACCACCCTTAATCCGGATGACCCGGCATTCAGGTGGGTTGATCATGGAATGGTTGTGCAGTCTGTGCCCGGGCGTGACATGTGGAACGCCATTGATCCCAACCTGATAATTGACGACTCCGGAACGCCGTGGCTCGTATTCGGATCTTTCTGGGACGGAATGAAACTGACAAAGCTCCATAAAAGCCTGATCAAACTCTCTGATCCCCAGCAATGGCATACAGTTGCCGCCCGCCCCCGAGATTATTACACTGAAGAGACCAGTGCCGGCGAAGGCGCTATAGAGGCTCCGTTCATATTTAATAGGAACGGGTATTACTGGCTGTTTGTGTCGTTCGATTTTTGCTGCCGGGGTCTTGAAAGCAACTACAAGGTCATGGTCGGAAGGTCTGAGAAAGTTACCGGCCCCTACCTTGACAGGAATGGTCACCCGATGACTCATGGTGGGGGGACCCCATTACTGACAGGAAACAGAGCATGGCCGGGAGTTGGGCATAACTCAGTCTATAATTTTGATGGTCAGGACTATATCATATATCATGGATATGATGCCACGGACCATGGCAGACCCAAACTGCTGATTGATAAGCTGGAATGGGACAGTGAGGGCTGGCCGGTTGTTAGCAACAGCGTTATAGCCAGTAAAAAATAAAGCAGGAAATTCATATCACAATAAAAACCGACTGAAATGAACATCTACTCTGTAAAAAAAGTAATAGTCATTCTGTTGCTGGCCGGATCGCCGCTGATGCTCAGTTCGCAGAATGCCAGGATTAAGATTGACACAGACCGCACCATCGGCGAAGTCAATAAGAACCTTTACAGCAACTTCGTGGAGCACCTTGGCCGGTGCGTCTATGGCGGCATCTGGGACCCCGGATCACCGCTCTCGGATGAACAGGGCTTTCGCAAGGATGTTCTTGAGGCAGTAAAGGGACTAAATGTGTCACTGGTAAGATACCCCGGAGGCAACTTTGTCTCCAATTATCACTGGCTTGACGGCGTGGGGCCCGTTCGCAATCCCAGGATGGAACTGGCATGGGCGAGGCTGGAACCCAACACCTTCGGCACCAATGAGTTTATGCAATTCTGTCAGAAAGCCGGGGTAGAGCCATACTTTTCAGTTAACATGGGAACGGGAACCATCGAGGAGGCTCAGCAATGGGTTGAATACTGCAATGTAAAGGAGGGGCCGTTCTATGCCGAACTGAGGAAAAAACACGGGTTCCGGGAGCCTTATAATATCAAATACTGGAGCCTGGGCAATGAGATGGACGGATTCTGGCAGATGGGTCATCTCAATGCTGAAGATTACAGCAAGAAGGCACGTGAGGCTGCCAAACTGATGCGGCTTACTGATCCGTCAATTAAGCTCGTAGCGGCAGGCTCATCCAACTACAGGCCCGATGCCGATCCTGATGAATGGAATGCAAAGATACTCAGGGAGCTGAGAGATGTGGCAGATTATATCGCCTTGCATATTTATGTCGGAAACCCCGACGATAACTATTACAATTTCCTCTCAACTCCGCTGGTCTGTGAACAACGCACGCAGCTGGTAAAGGGGATGATCATGGAGGAGATGTCAAAGGCAAACCGAGGTAACAGGGATCCTATTTACATCGCGTGGGATGAATACAATGTGTGGTACCGTGCCCGGACTGATGCGCACATGCAGGGCACCAGGGCACTGGAAGAGCCGTACAACCTGGAGGATGCCCTGGTGATCGCAGGCTTCCTGAATGTATTCGTGCGCAATGCTGATATAGTCAAGATGGCCAACATGGCCCAGCTTGTAAATGTCATCGCGCCGATATGGGCTGAAGATAATGGGATATTCCGGCAGACTATCTATTACCCTCTGGCTCTCTTCGCGAATAATGTAAAAGGCACCTCACTTGATCTGTTTGTCGATTGTGATACATATGATACCGAAGAATTTTTCATTGGGCTGGGGGAGAGCACCACAAAACAGACAGATGTTCCTTACCTTGATGTCTCGGCTACATATAACGATGGCGAGGTGGTACTGTGTGTGGTTAACAGGCACAAGGACAAGCCTATCACCACGGACATACTGTGCCAGACCGGCGAATTCTCGGGTAATTTCAAGGTGTATGAGGTCAATGGTCCTGATGTCAAGTCAATGAATAATTTTGACGGAGAACAGGTTAAGACGGTAACAAAGCCCGAAATCAGGGGAAAAGGCACCAAAATCACCTATTCATTTCCTGCCCATTCTTTCACAATGATGATAGGGAAAATTGAAGATTCAAAATAAAATCAACTATTTTCGAAAAAAAATCAATATGCGTAAACAAAATCTATTCACCGGCTCAATGCTGTTGCTCATCATGATCGGCATGAGCTCTTGCGGAAACAAAAAAGAGATGGTAACTACTGAAAATTTTGGTTCTTTCGATGGGAAAGAAGTATCCCTTTACACCCTTACAAACAACCAGGGGAATGTTGTTAAGCTTACCAATTACGGGGCAGCAATTGTTGAGGTAAACGTGCCTGACAGGGATGGCAACAAGGCCAATGTGACATTTGGCTATGACAATCTTGAAGGTTATGTTAATGGCGATCCCTACTTTGGAAAGGTTGTCGGCCAGTTTGCAAACCGTATTGCCAGGGGGAAATTCTCACTTGAGGGAGTTGATTATACCCTCGCGTTAAACAATTTCCCGAATGCCCTTCATGGCGGCCCCACTGGCTGGCACAGCAGGGTATGGACTCCCGAGGTGTTGCAGAACACTGACTATCCGGCAGTGAAGTTCACCTATGACAAGCCTGACATGGAAGAAGGTTTCCCGGGCAATGTTGTTGCCGAGGTAGTATACACCTGGACTGATGAGAATGAGCTCATAATGGATTACAAGGTCACAACCGACAGGAATACCGTGATCAACATAACCAACCATGCCTATTTCAACCTGCACGGAACAGGCAACGGTGATATCCTTGATCATGAGGCTCTCATCAGGGCATCGGCATTCACGCCTGTAGATTCAACTCTCATCCCCACCGGTGAACTGCGTAGTGTTGAGGGTACTCCATTCGATTTCCGCACTCCGCACCTGATCGGGGGAAGGATCGGAGAAGAATATGATCAGCTAATACTTGGAGGCGGATATGATCACAACTATGTGCTTGACAATGTGGAGGAGGTGGATGCCGAGGTTTATGATCCGTCAACCGGCAGGTTTCTGCAGGTGATCACTGATCAGCCCGGGGTACAGCTCTATACCGGCAACTTCCTTGACGGCACCCAGACCGGCCGCGGTGGCAAGGTCTACCAGTATCGCTCAGGGTTCTGCCTTGAGACCCAGCATTTTCCTGACAGCCCGAACCAGGCTGCATTCCCGTCTGTCATCCTGACTCCTGTCGAGCCATTCCTGTCAAGCACTGTCTTCAGGTTTGGGGTCAGGTAGTACATATGTTTAGGCCCACAGCACGCCGGCAGGAGAATGAAAAAAAGACTATCTGTAATACTTGCGGTGTTAACCGCAGGATTGATTAATGCACAGCAGTATCCATACCTTGATACAGCATTGAGTTTTGAAGAGAGGGCAGATGACCTGGTCTCACGCATGACTGTTGAGGAAAAGGCTGCGCAACTGCTCTACACAGCCCCGGCCATTCCGCGTCTGGGCGTACCTGAATACAACTGGTGGAACGAGGCACTGCACGGCGTGGCCAGGGCAGGTCATGCAACAGTCTTTCCGCAGTCGATCACCATAGCCAACAGCTGGGACGAGGATCTGATGCTGGATGTTGCCAATGCCATCTCTGATGAGGCAAGGGCTAAGCATCATGAGTTCATCAGAAGGGGCGACCGCGCAATATACCACGGCCTCACCTTCTGGTCGCCCAACATCAATATATTCCGTGATCCCAGGTGGGGCAGGGGACAGGAGACCTATGGAGAGGATCCATACCTCACCGGCCGCATGGGGCTCAGGTTTGTGCAGGGGATGCAGGGCTCTGATCCGAAATACTTCAAGACCATTGCCACGGCGAAGCATTATGCCGTTCATTCCGGACCGGAGCCCCTGAGGCATGAGTTCAACGCCGTTGTCAGCGAACGCGACCTGCGGGAGACATACCTGCCGGCATTCCGCACACTGGTGAAGGAGGGAGGGGTATACTCCATCATGGGATCCTATAACCAGTTCAGGGGTCATCCCGCTTGTGCCAGCCATGAGCTGTACGGTATACTGCGCAATGAGTGGGGTTTCAAGGGATATATCGTTTCAGATTGCTGGGCGGTATCTGACTTTTATAATTTCCAGGACTATGCTTCCGGCCCCGCCGAGGCCGCAGCCATGGCCCTTAAGGCAGGTACTGACCTGGAGTGTGGTGTGGATTACCGGCACCTGATGGAAGCGCTGGGGAAAGGACTGGTGAGTGAAGAGGATATAGACCGTGCTGCCAGGAGGGTTATGCTGGCACGGTTCAGGCTTGGCATGTTTGACCCTGACAGTATAGTTGAGTATGCAAGGATACCCTATCAGGCTAACTGTTCTGATTACAACAGATCCCTTGCCAGGAAGGCTGCACAGAAGTCCATTGTACTTCTTAAAAACAGTAAAGGCACTTTGCCCCTTGACAGGGACATTGAAAACATTGCCGTTATCGGGCCCAACGCTGCCAGCCACGAGGTGCTAGTTGGTAACTACAATGGCATCCCTAAGGACCCGGTGAGCCTGCTGGAGGGTATCAGGGCCAAGCTCAGGCCCGAAGTACAGGTTTTATATGCCGAGGGCAGTGACCTGGCCCCGGGAATCAATAACCTGGTGCCCATACCATCACGTTATTTTCGTACGCCTGATGGCAGACAGGGCGTTGAGGGAGCGTATTATGCCTCCCGTGACATGAAAGGTGATCCTCTCTTCACCCGTACCGATGACATGATTGATTTCTACTGGGACAATGACTCTCCCCACCCCATGATGCCTGTAAACAATTTCGGGATTCATTGGGTAACTGATCTGGTGCCACCGGTGACGGGAACATACTATCTTGGCACATGGGGTTCATCAGGATATGACATTCTCTTTGAAGGTGACACGCTGGTCTCTTTTTTTCATGACCATCATGCAGCCGTAAGGGGTGTGCCTGTTGAACTGGAAGCCGGCAGGAGATACAGGATAGAGGTGTTTTACAGGAATCACATTGGTGATGCTGACATGGAGCTTCTGTGGTGTCCGCCACGCGGTGACATGGTTCAGGAGGCTGTTGAAGCCGCCTCGGCGGCAGATGCAGTGATAGTGGCCCTGGGACTCTCGCCCAGGCTTGAAGGGGAGGAGATGAGCGTTAAGCTTGAGGGCTTTGAAGGCGGTGACCGCACCAGCCTCAGCCTTCCGGCAATACAGGAAGAGCTCCTGGATGCACTGCTTGCCACCGGCAAACCCGTGGTGGTGGTGATAATGACCGGCAGCCCGGTGGCATCACTCCGGGCACAGGAACAGGCAGCCGCAGTGCTGCTGGCAGGTTATCCCGGAGTGGAAGGCGGTAATGCCATAGCCGATGTGATCTTCGGAGACTATAACCCTGCCGGACGCCTTCCCGTAACCTGGTACCGGTCAGTTGAACAGCTTCCTCCATTTGAGGAGTATGATATGACCAACCGCACCTACAAATATTTTACCGGTACCCCGCTCTATCCGTTCGGATTCGGGCTGAGCTATACAACCTTTGATTATTCTGACCTTGAACTGCCTGATAAAACTGCAGCCGGAAATGAGGTCAGGGTGAAGGTTACGGTTACCAATACAGGTTCTGTTACCGGGGATGAGGTGGTACAACTGTATCTTACTGATGAGAAGGCATCATCACCCCGGCCCCTGCGGCAGCTGGAGGGATTCACGCGTGTCACCCTGAAGCCGGGAGAGAGCCGAAAGGTTGAGTTTATCCTTAAACCGGATCAGTTCTCAATCATTAACAATAAAGACCAGCGAGTCATTGAGCCGGGATGGTTCACCGTGGCCGTCGGAGGCGGACAACCAGGAACGGTAGTTGTGGCGGGTGGTTCCACCGGCGTTATGACAAAACGACTGCGGCTTACCGGCAGGGAACTATCATTGAGCGAGTAAACAATTACGGCTGACTCACCGTTAATTGTCTGTGACAGCAATAGAAAAAAACAGGCGACGGACAGGCTGGGTGGTTATTCTGACAGCCGTGACAATGGTCATTGAGATCATTGCCGGATGGATTACCGGCTCAATGGCACTGATGGCTGACGGAATACACATGGGATCACATGTGCTCGCCATCGGACTCAGCTGGGCCGCGTATGTACTGGTACAAAGGCTCTCTTCAAACCCATCCTTCACAGGCAGCAGGGAAAAGATTCTCACCCTGGCCGGATATACCAGCGGCCTCATACTACTGATCTTCGCGGCAATGATCATCGCCGGCGCTGTGGGAAGATTCGTCAACCCCCGGGTAATCGAGTATCGCGAGGCTATAATGATAGCCTTCATAGGCCTTGGAGTAAACATACTGAGCGCATTCCTCCTGCATCATGACCATGAGGAGACGGATAAAAATATACGGGCTGCATATCTCCATGTTCTGGCTGACGCCATTACAAGCGTCGCAGCTATAACAGGACTGGCCGCTGCCATGATCTGGGGACTCCCCTACATTGATGCCATTGCTGCACTGATAAGCTCTGCCGTAATCATTAAATGGTCATTAGGCCTGCTCAGGGATGCGGGCAAAGAACTCATCTCCTGAAGGTACTAAAAAATGTTAAATCGACTTATTCATGATATATGTCATCATGAGCCTGTCTTACCTGACCTAGATTTGCCAATACCTAATTAGTGTAGCTCTTACACTTTAGTCTTTTGATGGATTTGTTAACAACAAATACCGTATTATAAGACAATTTAGGTTTTAGGGGTTATTTTTATACCGTCCCGGACCACCGGGACGGTATTCTTTATACCCGGTAAGGTTTCAATAATTATCTTTGTCAGCATATTGACTGAATATGCTGCCTCCTGAATTTACTGAACGGATCAGAACCCAGCACTTCATTGATGCCGACGGCCTTACAGATGCTTTGGGCAGGTCTGCGGTCACGTCGGTCCGGGTCAACAGGCTCAAGTGGCCGCACAGGATCACGGCCTATGAACAGGTAGAGTGGGAGCCGGACGGTTATTATCTGCCCGGCAGGCCTCTTTTCACTGCTGATCCATTATTTCATGCAGGGGTTTATTATCCGCAGGAGTCTTCGAGCATGTTCATGGGTGAGATGTTCCGGCAGCTGACAGCCGGCATGAGCGCACTGCGCGTACTTGATCTATGTGGTGCTCCGGGGGGTAAGAGCACTCACCTGGCCCAGCTGCTCGGTGATGATGGTCTGCTGGTAGCCAATGAAGTGATAAGGTCACGCGCTTCCGTGCTGGCAGAGAACGTTACCAAGTGGGGAACAGGCAATGTAATTGTCACCGTTGCTGATCCGTCACGCCTGGCATTGCTGCCCGGATTCTTTGATGTTATTGTTGCCGATGTTCCATGTTCCGGGGAGGGCATGTTCAGGAATTCAGCTGCAGTGGCAGAGTGGTCACCAGAGAATGCCAGGCTCTGCAGCGAGCGTCAACGCCGGATAGTGATGGATTCATGGCCTGCACTCAGGCCGGGAGGAGTGCTTATCTATTCAACATGCACCTTCAATCCCGCGGAAAACGAAGAAAATATTTCATGGGTAAGAGATAATACCGGCGCCGTACCGCTGACAGTTGATCTGCCTCCGGGCAGCCCGGTGGTAAAAATACATTACAGAGGGGTGGAGGGTTACGGTTTTCATCCCGGAAGAGTAAAGGGTGACGGATTCTTCATTTCCGCCCTGCGCAAACCAGAAGCTGCTGATGATCATGAAGGAAGAATGCTGCATAGGGCCGGCGGCGCTCCTGAGATAAGGATCAGCAGGAGTGCGACGGTCAGACCGTCATCCCGGGCATTTGACCTGAGTGAACCTCTGGCCTCCTTTGACCGCAGCAGGGTGGTGATGCAGGAAGGAAGGATCATTGCGTTGGCTGCGGAAGCAGGACTGTACAGTTACATAGAGAAAAACCTTCCTGTCATCAAGTCGGGTACCATGATAGGTGAGATGAAGCACGGAGTGCTTATTCCGGCACATGACCTCGCCATGTCAGTGAGAGCAAGGGAGGAGGCATGGCCCGGGCATGCCCTCACTCTCAAGGAATCTCTCCGGTACCTTCGTCTTGAGCCGCCGGATGCCTCGCTTATGATAACCGGAAGGATACTGGTGAAATATCGTGGCGTGCCACTGGGGTTTGCGAATAATCTTGGGAACCGTGTAAACAACGGCTATCCACGGGCATGGAGGATAATGATGGCAAGCACGGATGAGCATGGTGAAATTTTATAGATAACCTGTTGTTGAACTAAACTTTCACAATAAAAATTTGTTCTCTTTGAAAAAGAAATTACTCTATTTTTATTCATACAAATGTTCCCCTTATGAAAACAGACATTGAGATTGCTCAGAGTGCCGATATGAAGCCGATCACGGAAGTTGCCGGCAGGATAGGGCTCAAAGAGGACGACCTGGAGTTGTACGGCAAGTTCAAGGCAAAGCTCCCTCTTTCGCTTATTGATGAAAAGAAAATCGCCAGATCAAAGCTGATTCTGGTTACTGCCATCACGCCCACGCCGGCCGGTGAGGGTAAGACCACCACTTCCATCGGCCTTGCCCAGGGCCTTAACCAGCTGGGTAAGAAAGCTACGGTAGTGCTCAGAGAACCGTCACTGGGGCCGGTCTTCGGCATCAAGGGCGGTGCAGCCGGCGGAGGGTTCTCCCAGGTGATTCCAATGGAGGATATTAACCTTCATTTTACGGGTGATCTTTCTGCCGTTGAGAAGGCGCACAACCTGCTCTCTGCCATGATTGACAACAACATTCAGGCCTCTGATGGCGGTCTGGGTATTGATCCGAGGACCATCTCATGGAAAAGGGTGATGGATATGAATGATCGGGCGTTGCGTGACATTGTTATTGGGCTTGGCGGCACAACCCAGGGTATCCCAAGAGAGACCGGCTTTGACATCACTGCCGCGTCAGAAGTGATGGCCATCCTGTGTCTTGCAACAAGCATCAGCGACCTGAAGCAGCGCCTCGGAAACATCTTCATTGGCTACACCTACGAGGGCAAACCTGTCTTTGCGCGTGACCTCCGTGCCCAGGGAGCCATGGCGGCACTTCTGAAAGATGCCCTTAAGCCTAACCTGGTTCAGACACTTGAAGGTACTCCGGCAATCATTCACGGCGGACCCTTTGCCAACATCGCACAGGGTACAAACTCAATTGTTGCAACCCGCATGGGATTGTCTCTGAGTGATTATGTGGTGACCGAGGCCGGCTTTGCCAGCGAACTCGGAGCCGAGAAATTCTTTAACATCAAGTCACAGGTTGGCAAGCTGAAGACAAATGCGGTTGTCATTGTTGCCACAATCAGGGCCCTTAAATATCATGGCGGAGTAAAACTCTCCGAACTGGGCAATGAAAACCTGGAAGCGCTGAGCAGGGGATTTGAGAATCTTGACAAGCATATTGAGAACATGCATTACTACGGGTTCAGGCCGGTGGTGGCGGTTAACCGTTTCAGCTCCGATACGGATGCAGAGGTTGAGTTGCTTAAGAAGTACTGTGATGAGCACAACGTAAAGGTAGCTGTGAATACGGCATGGGCTGACGGCGGGAGGGGAGCCATTGATCTGGCCAATGCCGTTATTGAAGCCACTGAATCATGCACTGACTGCTTCACCCCGTTATATGATCTCTCATGGTCACTGGAAAAGAAGATTGAAACCATCACAACCCTCATGTACGGAGCCAGGAATGTTGAGTACACCCTGGAGGCAAGGGATCAGATGAAGAAGATAAATGAGCTGGGCCTGGACACTCTTGCCGTTTGCATAGCCAAGACCCAGAAATCTCTTTCTGATGACCAGACCCAGCGTAACCGCCCGCGGGACTTCACCGTCCGTATAAGGAAGGTGGAGCTCTCAGCCGGCGCGGGATTTATTGTGCCGATAGCAGGCTCAATAATGAGAATGCCAGGACTGCCGAAGACACCTTCTGCCGAGAAGATAGATATTGATGACAATGGACAGATAAGCGGATTGTTCTGAAAAAGACTTTTCCCGACATATCAGCAGCTGTTCTTGCGGGCGGAAGAGCTCTGCGCTTCGGTGGCATCAACAAAGCCCTGATGCAGGTCTCCGGCATCCCGCTCATCACCCGTATTACTGCTCTTCTGGAACCCCTCTTCAGCGAGATCATCATTGCCGGGTGGCCGGCAGGTGACCCTCTCCCGCCCGGCGTGCGGACCGTTGCCGACAACTATCCGGGTATAGGGCCCCTGGGAGGCATCGAAGCTGCCCTTAAAGCCTCACAATCACCGTCACTGTTCGTTTTCGGATGTGATATGCCATGGCTTTCCGGGCAATTGATCAGTGAGCAGGCTGAGTTTTTTCTCAGGAATCCGTCAGATATCCTTTCAGCCCGCTCTAACGGTCTCCCGGAGCCTCTTCATTCGATCTACAGCAGGAGAATCCACCCGTCGCTGGTAACATACATTGAGCAGGGTGGGAGTCCTGCAGTAATTGATTTCTTCAAGATAGTTGATACCGGTTACTATGACTTTCCCGTGACCGGTGAAGCGAGAAAAACACTTACCAACATCAACCGGCCGGAAGATATTGCAACATGAACCTGATTTATTCCTATTTTTGGTAAAGACCAAAAGGAATCAGTCATGCGGAGATATTTAGTATTCCTGGGCATTGCAGCTGCCATGCTCATTTCATGCCAGAGATACCATGATTACAGTGACACGGATTGGACCGAGAAGGATCTTCCTGAATGGGAGGATCTGACAATCAATACGGTCAACACGGTCTCTACCCATGCCACAATCATCAGCCACCCGGATAACAACTCCGCCTTAAGTGCTGCGTGGCGCGAATCACCAAATGTGCTCTCTCTTGACGGGAAGTGGAAGTTCAAATACTCACCGGCGCCTGCAGATAGACCTTACTGGTTTTTTAAAAACGATTTTGACACGCGTGAATGGGATGAGATTACTGTTCCTTCCACCTGGGAGCGGGAGGGGTACGGAGTGGCCTATTATGTCAATGCAGGCTATACCTTCCCTGTGAATCCTCCATACATTGACCATTCCGATAACCCTGTCGGATCGTACAAGCGGTCCTTTACCATCCCCTCAGGATGGGATGGCAAGGAGATCTTTCTCAGCTTTGACGGGGTCAGTTCCGCTTTTTTTGTCTGGATCAACGGCGAAAAGGTCGGGTACAGTGAAGACAGCAAGACTACGGCGGAGTTTAATATTACACCTTTCCTGAGGAAAGGGAAAAACGATATTGCGGTGGAAGTATATCGTTACAGTGACGGGAGTTACCTGGAGTGCCAGGACTTCTTCCGCCTCAGCGGTATCAAGCGGTCGGTATGGCTTCACGCCAGGCCAAAAACCTTTATCCGCGATTTCTTTGCAAAGGCTTTGCTGGTGAATGACTATTCTGACGGTCTGCTTAATCTGTCAGTGGATCTCGAGAGCTATGACCGGCGGCATACAGTTATCAGGCTTGAGGCTTCCCTTTATGACGGTGACAACAAGATTTTCGGCGAGACCAGGGAGGCAGGCCGGGCTGACAGCCTGGCGTTGGTTGAATTGACTGCAGAGATTCCTGACGTCAGACCATGGTCAGCAGAATCTCCTTCGCTCTATACTCTTCTTCTTACACTCGCAGACAACAGGGGACGGGTGCTTGAGAGCGTTTCGGCCAGGATAGGTTTCCGCACGGCGGAGGTGAAAGATGGCCGTTTCCTTATCAACGGGCGGGCGGTACTGCTCAAAGGAACCAACATGCATGAACATGACCCTGTGAATGGCCATACCATTGACGAGCAGCTTATGATGAAGGATATCAGGCTGATGAAGATGCATAATATCAATGCCGTCAGGACCTCTCACTACCCCCAGCCTGAACGGTTCTACGAATTGTGTGACAAGTACGGCATATACCTGATTGACGAGGCCAATATTGAATCACACGGTATAGGTTATCACCCTGACGTCACTCTTGCCCACCGGCCCGAGTGGCTCGGACAGCATATGCTGAGAACAGTGAGGATGGTTGAGAGGGACAAGAACCATCCATCGGTCATCACCTGGTCACTGGGCAATGAGGCCGGTGACGGACAGAATTTTGTGGAGACTTACAAATGGATCAAGAGCAGGGATGAGACCAGGCCCGTACAGTATGAGAGAGCCGAGAAGGCCACCCGTACCAGCGAGCGGCATACTGACATCTGGTGCCCTATGTATCCGAGGATCGGAACAATAGAAGAATATGCACTGAATGAAGGCAAGCCCGGATTTGACCGTCCTCTTATTATGTGCGAGTATGCTCATGCCATGGGCAACAGTACCGGTAACCTGCAGGACTACTGGGATGTGATTGAGAAGTACGGGCTGCTCCAGGGAGGCTTCATCTGGGACTGGGTTGATCAGGGTCTGCTTGAGACCAGTGATGAGGGTGAGGAGTATTATGCCTATGGTGGTGATTATGGCGAAGTTGGAGCGTTCAGTGACGGCAACTTCTGTTGCAACGGGCTGGTCGGGCCTGACCGGACACCGCATCCCGGCCTTGCTGAAGTAAAGAAGGTTTACCAGTATGTAGGGTTCGCTGCTGCTGACCTCTCCAAAGGAATGGTGACAATCAGGAACAAGTATGATTTTACGAACCTGTCGGCTTTCAACATCACCTGGGAGGTGATTGCCAACGGTGTACTTTTCAGGTCAGGACACCTTAACCAGCTCTCCCTTGAGCCCGGAGACTCGGTCACGGTGGAGATACCCTTCGGGGAGATAACAGCTGCTCCTGACACTGAATATCATCTGGGGCTATACGTCACCAGGGCCGATGAGTGGGGTATCATCCCGCAGGATCACCAGTATGCTTCCGAGCAGTTGCTGCTGCCGTTATTCACACCCGCTGAACAGACAGAAGAAAATTCTCTTGCCCTGCTTGATATCCGTACTGAAGGGCAGGAGCTTACGGTGGCAGGTGAAGACTTTGCAGTGGTGTTTGATATCTCCGCCGGGGTCATAAAATCATACCGGGACGGCGGACGGGAGCTGCTTCTCTCCGGTCCTGTGCCGGATTTCTGGCGGCCACCGACGGACAACGATTATGGCAACGGGATGGAAAAGAGAAATGCACCGTGGAAAGAGGCAGGCAAAAATGCAGTGATGAAGTCAGCATACATCAGTCAGCCCGGAATGGGACAGGCCGAAGTACAATTCACCTTTGACATCCCCGGTTCCGACGGCAGGAAGATAGCCGGCCTGGTAACTGAATACACAGTACATTCAGACGGAGCAGTAGAGGTCTCCTTTGACCTTGAAAAGACTGACAGGAGCCTTGAAGAGATACCTCGTGTGGGCATGCAGATGACTCTTCCCTCCATATGCACAGACCTGATGTGGTTCGGGAGAGGGCCTCACGAAAACTATGCTGACCGCAAAACCTCTGCTTTTGTGGGTGTGTATGAGAGCACTGTGGCTGACCAGTACGTTCCTTACGTCAGACCGCAGGAAAATGGATATAAGACCGACACCAGGTGGCTGAACATCACTGACAGTGAAGGAAGGGGACTGCGTTTCGAGGGAGAGCCAATCTTCTCATTCGCTGCCATGAATTACCTGCATGACGACTTTGAGTCGCCCGGTAACCTTGCAGGCTACAGGCCTGATGCCAAACTGGTCAATACCCATATAAGTGACGTCATCCCACGTGACCTGGTAAGGGTGAACATTGACTACGGCCAGATGGGAGTGGGAGGCGACAACTCCTGGGGAGAAAGGACCCATCCGCAATATTGTCTCACGGATACAAGGTACAGCTACTCATTCAGGATGGTGCCCCTGAGATAGAAGTACTGCCGCCATCTCTTCTGTTTCCCTCTACTGCGCGGCGGGTGATATCTCAACCTGCAGCACACTGTTGCTGCCGGTGATAATATTATCAACCCGGTACTTAAGCGGCTCGGTGAGATATTTCCTGTCAGCGCTGACAACCACCATGCCCCTGGCTGGAATTGTAAGGGCAGCAGGGGCTCCTTCCGGCCCTCCTGAGAGCTTCATCGGGATGTCTGATGAGTTGACCAGTTCAAACCTGATGGTCTTGCCGTTGTCTTTAAACACTCCTCCTGACCTTACAACAGATTTGAACATCGGAGCTGCAAACTCTTCAAAGGCTGCCAGGTTATCGCCATACCATACTGCTGTACGTCCTGCAAACATTGCCTCTTTGAGTGATTCATGGGTACGCTCCCTGGCGAACACCAGTGTCATTGGTCTGTGTGAGTATTCAGGTGCGGCATACTGTTCGCTGATAACGCCGTGAATATCGCTGTTGCCCATCACTGCCAGTTTATTGTCGTGGCACATATCCATCACCAGCGGGTAGTACTCAACGTCATTGTAATATTCAATTCCGTGCAACCATCCTTTAGCAATCAGTTCCCGGTGCACATCGTACATCCTGGGTATACCGTCAGGCTGCTGTCTTTTCCATCCGGGATGGTTCCACTGGATAAAGGCGCCCTGTTCAACTGCTGCTTCGATAACCTTCATGAAATCTTCCTTGTCAAGTGAGTCTGTCTCGGTGATGAAGAGGGCATTGAGGTGGCCGGGAGGCATGCTCCGGGTTATCTCAGTTCCTTTAACGAGGATGATGTTGTAGTCGGTTGCTGTTGGTCCGGCTATCTTCCATGCTGCATTATGGTCAGTGGGTATATACTGTTTCCTGGGCTGGTATTCAATATGGTCAGTGATGGAGATGGCGTCAAGTCCGTCACGCCAGGCTTCACCAATCCTCTGTGTGGGCCACACGTTGCCGTCAGAAAAGACAGTATGTGAATGGAAGTCGCATTTGAGTGTAACGTAGCCCGGCAGTTCGGGTACGCTGAGCATGCGCCGCTGGGCCTGCAGTGACATGGTGCCCAGTAATAAAAGCGATAATGTAAAGAGTTTGATTTTCATATATTTGGGATTTGCGATTTGCGAATTGCGATTGATTTTTTCACTATTGCCTAATGCCTAATGCCTACTGCCTGGATCCGTTCCCTGCTGCATCTTTGCCTTTAAGGATCAGACGGTCATAGAGATAGAGCATCACGCTGGCTGCTATGGCTATGGCAGTGAAGAGCACCCATACCCGTGAGGGATTGTATGTATCCCACAGGTATTGAGTAAGCTGCTGCGCATCCACTCCGAAGAGTTCCTGTGCCCTGTTGAAATAGTCGGTCTGGGTGAAGCTTTCCGAGATCTCCGGTATCTCAAAGCCCTTTTCCGCCACAGCTTTTTTAAGCAATACCAGTTTATCTGCCATTTTTTCATATGGTCTGCCTGAGATCCAGCCTGCTCCCAGGTGTCCCAGCGCTATGGGCAGGAAAGCCGTTCCCATGTAGAGCGCCTTCCTGTCATGGGGCGCTATACCACCCAGGTATTCCTGTACCTTGGGTGATGAGGCCATCTCGCCGATACCGAAGATAAGCACACCCAGAACTATTATCCATGGGTTGAGATTGGCGAACATCATCCCCAGACCGAAAGCCAGGATAAAGATGCCTGTCATGATACTGTTCAACGGTTTGACTTTCGCGGTAACTGAGGAGACTATCAGCTGGAACAGAATTATGAAGAACGAAGCCAGGCTAGAGATGGTAACAGTGGTGATTGTTCCCGGGGCAAGGCCAAGAGTTTTTGACATGCCGTCAAGATTAACCCATGATTCCAGGAAGACCGGGAAAGAATAGTAGAGCTGGTTATAGGCTGTCCAGAATACTCCTATGATCAGCAGAAAGAGCAAAAACCGCCAGTCAGTGAGTGTCACCCCTATATTCCTGAATGCTATCCCGATATTTTTCATGAAGCTTTTCCTGTCAGGGGTGACTGCCGGTTCTCTGTAGAATATCAGGGTGATGATGAGATTGAGCACCATGGCTCCTATTGACATGTAGAAAACTGTATCCCAGCTCTTTTTGTACAGGAGGCTTGCCACGAAGGGCCCAATGAATCCTCCTATGTTCACCACCATGTAAAAAATGCCGAAGCCCAGGGAGGAGGTCTGCCTGTCTGTCACCCGGGCAACAGTTCCTGAGATAAGCGGTTTGAAGAGAGCCCCGGCGACTGCCAGCAGGATAAATGCCGCAAAGATGGCTCCGAAGGTCTGAAAGTTACCCAGCATGAAGAAGGAAAGAATGTAGGTAAGGAATGATACTATAAGCACCTTTTTGTATCCCACCCTGTCAGCAACGGCTCCCGTGATCACCGGAAGAAAATAGAGGATCATGGAGGCGGTTCCCATGATGGTTCCCTTCTCCACGTTGGAAAAGCCAAGGGCCCCCGTTTCTCGCGGAGAAGTAAGATAGATGGCTATGAAGCCGTTGTAGAATGCATACCAGCCCCAACGTTCAAACAATTCGATGATATTGGAGATCCAGAATAACCGGGGAAATTTCCTTATTGTTTGGGCAAAGCTGCTCATCAGGTATCTTATTGAGTCCGCAAAATAATGAAATATGTGTTACGGTTTTTCTTTTGTTCAACACTCTTAAGCGGTCTGCACAGAAGCGTAGAAGTAGGCTTCCTTCAGTTCCGCGTCATCCCAGGTGCAGACACTTCTTTTCCCGAAGCTGTTCATGAATCCTGTCAGGGCTGCATCACCAGTGCACATGGTTGTGTGCACAAACAATGTCATTGACAGAACCCATTTCCACCAGAGTGGCGAGATGAGAATGAAAATCCCCAGGATAAGAGTGATGAAAACAAAAGGAATGAGAGCAATGATGGCAAATACTCTTCCCGTGACCACAAAGCGGTGCGCAGTAACATAGATGATGCCCTGGCGGAGATTGACGCCATAGCGTATATCCCTTGCGCCCGCAAGCCAGAAGGGCAGTATATGGGATCCCTCGTGCAGGGGAACAAGGAGTATCGGTATGATAAGCAGTCCGACAGTCAGTCCTGCCAGAACGCGGGGATCCTCGGAGGGAAACACCAGCCCGGGCCAGTACCAGACAGATAAAAACAATGAGGCAATGGCAGTAAGCCAGACCAGCATCATGGGTATGGATATTGAGGAGATATGGCCTATGACAAAAGGAGCGATCTCGTCATAAGGCAGGGTAAGTACTTTCTCCCATGACGAGGTATCTTTCAGCTCTTCTATTGTTGGCACGGGTTTCACGGCACTCCAAAGATAGTGGTCAGCCCTTAACGGCAAAGGACTTTACTCACTTTTGATGATGCATGAACCCTTTGGCACGACAATTGGTTAAATTTGCAGGTGATTTATGAGAAGAGTGGCTGTCATACTGTTGCTTTTCATCCCGTCTGTATTCATTTACGGGCAGGAGAAGGATCCGGTTCAGGCTGACACGGTGCTACAACTGTTGCATGTACTGAAGACGGCCACCTTTGACGGACAGACCTATCCTCTGGTTGAACTGAAGGAGGTAACAGTCATTGGCAAGATGCCCAGGGGAGTTAGGTTTGATTACCGGAGGCATGCCCGGCTGGTGTACAATGTGCGCCGTGTTTATCCCTATGCATTGTTAGTAAGGGATGAATTCGGGCGTATTAACAGGACGTTGGAGATTCTGCCCAGCGAGAGGGCCCGGCGCAATTTCCTGCAGCAATATGAGAAGGATCTTTTCTCGCGCTATGAGGGAGACATGAGGAAACTCACCTTCACCCAGGGCAAGATACTCATCAAGCTGATAGACAGGGAGACGCAAAACACATCATATGACCTGATCAGGGACTACAGGGGAAAATTCTCTGCCACTTTCTGGCAGGGCATAGCGCGTATCTTTGGCGCCAATCTGAAGTCAACCTATGATGCTGATGGCGACGATTACCTTATTGAGCAGGTGGTCAGGGAGATAGAGGCCGGGCGCCTGTGAGTGCTATCTGCCGGCGAGTTCCATCAGTGCTTTTACTACAGCTTCGGCATCACGGGCAATCTCAGACAGTGTGGCATCAAGCATGTAGCAGGGCGCGGTGACTATGAGATTTTTACTGTCAACGGCCACCTCACCATGCCTTTTGTTCTCATGTTTACCCCCGAGTTTTGCTATATCGGCTGTAGTGCCTCTGTCATTTCCTATTGTAACAGTTACATCACCGAGGACCCTGGCAATGAGCACCGGAGAGATGCATAAGGCGCCGATGGGCTTGCCTGCCCTGTGGGTTGCCAGAATAGCCTCTTCCACCACCCTGTCAACGTGGCAGTCAGGTCCGTCGAAGGCATAGGTGCAAAGGTTTTTAGCCACGCCAAAGCCTCCTGGAAATATCAGTGCATCAAAATCCGCGGCACGGTAGTCAGTCATAGGGCTGATCTTTCCCCTTGCTATGCGTGCTGCTTCAGTGAGCACATTTCGTGACTCCTTCATCTCGTCCCCTGTAATGTGGTTGACAACGTGGTGCTGTGCCACGTTGGGAGCAAAGAGACGGTAGGAGCCACCGTTTTTGTCAATGGCATACATGGTCATCACGGCCTCATGAATTTCGGCGCCGTCCATAACGCCACACCCGGCAAGAACTACAGCTGCTTTCATATTTCGTGCTATTTATCCGGGAAATAAAGGTAGGAAAATCCCGATTAAATCCGGATGTTATTTACTTCTCCGTGGACAAGTGTGCTTTTTTGTTAACTTTGATGGATGTTTAAGGTTAAGTGCCATTAATTCAAAAACATGAAAACGACAATGAAAATCCTGATGATCCTGACTTTTGCTCTTTATGCAGTTACCGCTGCCGGGCAGTCAGAATGCAAGGTCCTTCTGCCTGCCCTGTCGGGCAGTTATGAGGGAGGGTGCCGTAAAGGACTCGCTGATGGTGACGGTGTGGCCATCGGTACCGATACCTATAAAGGCAGTTTTAAAAAAGGCCTGCCGGACGGCGAAGGTACATATACCTGGTCAACGGGAGCCGTCTATACCGGGCAATGGAAGAAAGGAATGAGGGATGGATACGGAACATTCACTTACCCTGTTAATGAGATGGACTCAATCCAGGACGGGCACTGGAGAGCTGATGTATACATTGGCAAAGAGCATGTAGCTCCTTATGTCATACAGAACATGACAGGTATAAGAAGGGCATCATTTCATAAACAGGGGAAAGGAGACAGTTATGTTACGTTCAAGTTTGAACGCTCAGGCAATACCACATATGAGGTTGACGGCCTGATAATGCAGGGCAGCTCGGGTGAAGAGAGCATCGTCTCGTCGTTCACGGGATTTCAGCATGCATCTTTCCCGTTTGAGGGCAGGGTCCGGTTCCAGGCTCCCAGCCTGCTCAGCTCTTCCACATTCACTTATGAGATGCGTTTTGTGATCAATGAGCCGGGCGACTGGCTGATAACTATCTACTACTGATTTACAATCCTTTTCCCCGGATTATTATTCCAAGGGTATAGAAGATGATCTTCATATCAAGGAACAGTGACATGTTCTCAAGGTAGAGCAGGTCATATGAGAGTCTCTCAAGCATTGTATCCAGGTCAGATGCGTATCCCAGTTTTACCTGGCCCCAGCAGGTGATGCCGGGTTTGACAGCCAGGACCCTGTTGAACCAGGGCGCTCTCTCCCTGATCTGTTCAATATAGTGACGCCTCTCCGGCCGCGGCCCTACAAGTGACATCTCTCCCCGCAGCACGTTTATGAAGTTCGGGATCTCATCAAAGCGGTGCTTCCTCATGAACCTGCCCAGGGGAGTTATTCGTGCATCGCCCCTGACTGCAAGTTGGGGGCCATCAGATTCGGCATCCTCCTCCATTGACCTGAACTTATAGATCATGAATGGTTTCCCGTGACGGCCGATGCGTTCCTGCCTGTAGATGACCGGACCTTTTCCTGACAGCATGATCATAATTGACAGCACCACCATCAGGGGAGACAGCAGAATTAGGGCAACAGCTGACAGGAAGTAATCAAGGAGTTGTTTAAGTATGCCCTGCCAGCGCGGCATCTCCCTGTAGGAGACCCTGAGCAGGGGTGTGGCATAGATCGGGCCTGCTTCCACATGACCTGAGATAATTCCACGCATGGAAGGAAGAGCTTTGACCACCACATCACGGTAGCATACCGTATCAACGATATTTTCAACCATCCCGTACTCATCCTCTTCCATTGCCAGTATCACTTCATCAATATCATGCTCCTCTATTACCCTGACTATGTCTTCGGCTGTGCCGAGCCAGCCGATATTGCCCGCCATGGGTTGCTGCCCGTTCTCCCTCACTGTCAGGTAACCGGCAATAAGGTTCCCGGCAGGGATCTTTTCGGTTCTTATATCATCGACAAGCCTGACTGCTTTCTGCCCGTTTCCAACAATCAGGGTTCTGAATCCCGCTTCCCGCCGGTGAATCTTTCCTGATACTATTGAGGTGATAATCAGTCTTGGTATCCAGGTAAATGTGAACTCAAGCAGGAGGAGAACGCTGAATGACCTGTAATAAGTTGAGTATTGTCCCACAGCATCGTCCAGGATGAGCAGGAAGAAAAGCACCACCACCGCTGCGAGGGTTATGATGATCGATTTACCAAACTCCAGGAGGCGGGAACGGCGCAACGGGTCAGAGTAAAACCCTGCCATTGCAAATACAAAAAGAAAAAACAGTGGAATAAGCGTAATGCCGAGCCAGAACTTGTCACCCAACTCCATCCGGAAAAAGTCACCGTATAATTTAGTCTCAATGAAGTATTTACGGAACATGTAAAAAAGGCCCCAGGCAACGGATGATCCGGCGAAGTCAGCCAGAACATAAGCAAGTGCTATTCTGCGGGCAAATTTTTTCATTGCGGTACACGGGAGATATGCAAAGATATCTGTTATTTTTAGACCAAATTAATGATGTGATGATTGAAGAGTCCTTTGAGGCTAAAGGCAAACGGAAAAGACTTATTGAAGAGCTTCGTGGCAAGGGCATCACTGACGAGCGGGTTCTTGATGCCATGGGAAAGGTGCCCAGGCATCTCTTCATGGATGATGCTTTCCTGAAACATGCCTATCAGGACAAGGCTTTTCCTATCTCTGCCGGTCAGACTATCTCACAGCCTTATACCGTTGCCATTCAGACCATACTGCTAAGTGTTGGCAAGAGAGATAAGGTTCTGGAGATAGGCACAGGCTCGGGATACCAGGCTGCCATCCTGGCCGAGATGGGAGTTAAGGTCTATACCATTGAACGGCAGAGGGAGCTGCACCGAAAAGCCCAGGTAATGCTTGGTGACCTGGGTTACAGGGTCCATTTTTTCCTTGGCGACGGTTATGAAGGGCAGCCTCAATACGGTCCGTATGACGGCATTGTCATCACTGCTGCCACTGCTGATGTGCCGGACAAGCTGCTGAAACAGCTCCGTATCGGGGGACGGCTTGTAGTGCCCAGGGGAGACCGTGACTCACAGATAATGACGGTCTATGAGCGCCTGGGTGAAGAGGATTATGAGATCACCACACACGGATATTTTGTTTTTGTTCCCATGCTCAGGGGCATTGCCAACGGTAACGATAAGGATTGACAGCATGAAAATCTACAGGGGAGTCTTCTCACCCATACAGGTTAACACATACATAATCACCGGCAACGGGACAGATTGCATTATAATTGATTGCGGCTGCTACGGGGAGACTGAAGAGAGGAAGCTGGAGGAGATGCTGGCTTCCCGGGGCCTGAATCCGGTGATGTTGATTGACACACACTGCCATCTTGACCACGTCTTCGGCAACAGGTTTATGCTTGAGAGGTACGGGCTGCGGCCCCGGTTTCATGAAGGCGACAGCTACAACTACCGTAATGCCCCGAAACTCTCACTTATGTTTGGTCTAACCATGGAGGCTCCGCCGGAGCCGGAGGTGTACCTGGCTGAGGATGATAATATTACTGCGGCAGGAATAACCCTTCAGGTGATCCATGTGCCCGGACACTCTCCGGGAGGCATCGCCCTGTACTCAGCAGAAGACTCCGTGGTCTTCACCGGCGATGCGCTTTTCGCCGGAAGCATCGGAAGGTCAGACCTTCCCGGCGGTGATCATGAGCAGCTCATGGAAAACATCCGTGAAAAACTGTTCACCTTGCCACCTGAGACAGTCATCTACCCGGGTCACGGTCCTGAGTCAACAATCGGAGAGGAGATGCAACGCAATCCTTTCTTTACCTGAAACATGATGAATATGCTTTTTTTTGTTATTCCCTTTATGTTAATTTCGCTGCAAACCTCTGAGGTAAATCAATAATCAATCATAATATGTTATCAGATCATTTTGTAAATCGCCATATCGGTCCGCGCGACAGCGATGTTGCCGGGATGTGCAGGGCCATCGGCGTTGAGTCAACGGAACAGCTTATTGACCAGGCTGTGCCTGCAGCCATCAGGCTGAACAGGGGAATGAACCTGCCACCTGCGATGAGCGAGTATGAATATCTGGCACACATCAGGGAGCTGGGTAAGCGCAACAGCCTTTTCCGTTCATTCATCGGACAGGGTTATTACGGGGTGGCAACACTTCCAGTCATAATCCGGAATGTGCTTGAGAATCCTGCCTGGTACACTTCATATACTCCCTACCAGGCGGAGATCTCGCAGGGGAGGCTTGAGGCCCTGCTTAACTTTCAGACCATGGTATCAAGCCTTACTGCCATGGACATTGCAAATGCATCGCTGCTTGATGAGGCCACCGCTGCTGCTGAGGCGATGATCATGATGTACAATGCCCGTTCACGTGACAAGTTAAAGGCAGGGGCAAACCTCTTCCTGGTTGACAATTCAGTCTTCATGCAGACGAGGGATGTCCTCATCACACGTGCAGCACCCCTTGGAATAGATATCCAGTTTGTTGATTATACACAGATTGAGCCAGATGAACAGCTCTTCGGGGTACTGGTTCAGTATCCTGCTGCCAGCGGAGAGATACGTGACTACCGGGAGCTGGTGGAGAAGGTCCATGGCGCCGGCGCACTGGCAGGTGTAGGGGCAGACCTTATTAGTCTCACACTGCTTACACCTCCGGGAGAGTGGGGCGCTGATATTGTCTTCGGATCCAACCAGCGTTTTGGTCTCCCGATGAGCTATGGCGGCCCTCATGCCGGATTCTTTGCGGTACGTGATGAGCTTAAGCGCACCATGCCGGGAAGACTGATAGGGGTCTCCATTGACGCCCACGGTAACCAGGCGTTGCGCATGGCGCTGCAGACGCGCGAACAGCATATTAAGCGTGAGCGGGCCACATCAAACATCTGCACTGCCCAGGCACTGCTGGCTACAATGTCAGGCATGTATGCCCAGTATCACGGCCCTGAGGGGCTGAAACGAATAGCTCGTCATATCTTTTCCTCGGCCTGCACCCTGGCCGGTGAGCTGAAGAAACTGGGATATACCATAAGGCATGAGCAGTTCTTTGATACCATCCGGGTGCAGGCAATGGCGGGGGTCACGGCTGATATGATCCGGATGATCGCCCTGAAGAGGGGCATCAACCTCTGGTATCCCTGTGCCAACTGCGCGCTGATAAGCACTGACGAGGTGACCACCCTGAAGGAGGTGAATGAACTTATTGGCATCTTCGCGGAAGCGGCGGGGAAAAAGGCTGATGAGGTCACATCGCTCTGCGACTGCTTCTGCATAGATGAAAAATTCCACCGCAAGTCGGCCTTCCTGCAGGAACGGACATTCAACAGCTATCACAGTGAGACAGACATGATGCGCTACATCAAAATGCTGGAGCGCAAGGACTTCTCGCTGGCCAACGGCATGATCCCGCTGGGTTCATGTACCATGAAGCTTAACCCGGCGGCATCAATGTTTGCGATGAGCTGGCCGGAATTTGGGAACATCCATCCGTTTGTGCCGGCTGACCAGGCTGCCGGATATCATAAGGTCATGGAGGAACTGGGTGAGGCTCTGAAAGAGATAACAGGCTTTGATGCCGTATCATTTCAGCCTAATTCGGGAGCTGCAGGTGAATATGCCGGACTGATGGTGATCAGGCAATATCACATAAGCAGGAATGAGGGCTACCGCAACGTGGCGCTGATACCCTCATCAGCTCACGGCACCAATCCTGCCAGCGCTGCCATGGCCGGCATGAAGGTGGTGGTAGTGGAGTGTGACGAGAACGGGAACATAAGCATTGACGACCTGAAAAAGAAGGCGTTGGAGCACCGTGACAACCTGAGCTCGGCAATGATAACCTACCCATCGACCCATGGTGTATTTGAAGAGGCCATTATTGAGATGATAAGGATAGTGCATGAGAATGGCGGGCTGGTATACATGGACGGAGCCAACATGAACGCCCAGGTGGGTCTGACCAGTCCCGGTCATATCGGTGCTGACGTGTGCCATCTCAACCTGCACAAGACCTTTGCCATACCCCATGGCGGCGGCGGGCCGGGCATGGGCCCCATCCTCTGCAACACCAGGCTGGCTGAGTTTCTGCCCTCGCACCCGGTGGTGAAGACAGGCGGCAGCCACGGTATCACCGCTGTGGCTGCAGCTCCCTATGGTAGCGCACATGTGCTTACCATCAGCCATGCCTATGTGATGATGCTGGGCGCCGAGGGCCTGACAAAGTCAACCATCTATGCCATTCTAAATGCCAACTATCTCTCATCCAGGCTGGGCGAGATGTACAAGGTACTCTATACAGGTGCCAACGGCCGGTGTGCCCATGAGATGATACTTGACTGCAGGGGATTCAGGGATGCCGGCGTGGATGAGTCGGATATTGCCAAGAGGCTGATGGACTACGGTTTCCATGCTCCCACACTCTCGTTCCCTGTGCACGGTACTCTGATGGTTGAACCCACCGAGTCGGAGCCGAAGGCAGAGCTTGACAGGTTCATTGACGCCATGCGCAATATATGGAAAGAGATAGAAGAGATCAGAAAAGGAGAGGCAGACCGGGAGGATAATGTGCTTAAGAACGCTCCCCATACGGCAGCGGCTGTCATAGCTGACGACTGGAACCATGGCTACCAGCGTGAGAAAGCAGCATTTCCCCTTCCATGGATTGTTGAAAACAAATTCTGGCCGGCAACGGGAAGGGTTGATAACGGATATGGCGACCGCAACCTGGTATGCACCTGTGCACCTGTTGACTCATACCGGTTCGAAAGTTTCAGCTTCGAATAGGATTTTTTGTTTATATTGTTGCCACAGCCATGATACATCTGGCTGATTGATACCGTTGCGCCACAGCGCCGCAACATCATAAATTTATTTTGACCGCTATGGATTTCATTCACAAGTATGATATGGGAGTGATAGGCAACTGCTCATTCCTTGCCTATATCAACAAGACAGCAGAGGTTAAATGGATGTGCCTTCCCAGGTTTGACAGCAGTTTCCTGTTCGGTTCTCTTCTGGACAGTGAAAAAGGCGGAGAGTTCTCTGTCAAACCGGTGGAGAAGGACTTTTATACATTTCAGTCGTACCTGAAGAATACAAATATTCTTTCAACTGAATTCATTGTCGGGGACGGCAAGTTCAGGATTACTGATTTTGCTCCCAGGTTTTACCAATATGACAGGTACTACAGGCCGCTTATGCTTATCAGGAAGATAGAGCTGCTTGACGGCAATCCATTTATTACTGTCAGGTGTGAGCCTGTTGGCAGTTACGGAGCCTTCAGGCCTCAGATAGTAGCCGGCAGCAACCATATCCGTTATCTTAATTTCGACACGCAGGTCAGGTTGACAACAAACATACCCCTTACCTATATACTGAATAACCAGCCTTTCATTCTGAATGACACCTGCTACCTTGCTTTCACCTATGGCGTCCCCCTGGAGGCACCTCTTGATTCAACCGCGGAGGATTTTCTTGAGAAGACCAACAAATACTGGGTGCAGTGGATAAAGAACACCTCCATTCCCAATATTTTCCAGGATGAGATCATTCGCTCGGCGTTGGTCCTCAAACTGCATCAGTATGAAGATACCGGTGCCATCATTGCATCCGGGACAACAAGCATGCCAGAGGCCCCCGGCGCCGGCAGGAACTGGGATTACCGCTACTGCTGGATGCGGGATTCCTACTATACCCTCAATGCTTTCAATAACCTGGGTCATTTTGATGAGCTGGAGAAGTACTTTCTTTATATCCAGAATATTATTCTCTCAGAAAGGCATAAGATCAAGCCCATGTATACCCTGGCAGGCACTGCTGTTCCGAAGGAGAAGGAGCTTGATCTGGAGGGGTATCTCGGCAACAGGCCCGTGCATCTGGGAAACGATGCATTCAGGCAGGAGCAGAATGACATTTACGGGCAGGTTCTGGCCAGTCTTCTGCCACTCTATATTGACCGGAGGCTGAATTACCTCTCATACAGAAAATCGAGGGAGGTGATCTACTGGCTCCTTAACCGTATTGAGGAGACGATGGAGCTGCCCGATGCGGGCATCTGGGAGTTCCGCAACAGGATGCAGGAGAACTGTTATACTTTTCTCTTTCACTGGGCAGGAAGTAAGGCTGCTGAAAAAATTGCCGCTCACTTTACTGACGGGGACCTGAGATCAAAGGCAGAAAGGCTTGCCGCCAGGGCTGCGGAGAAGATTGAGATGTGCTACAGGGATGATTTAAGGGCCTACATGCAGGCTATTGACAATGATAACTTTGATGCTGCCACCATTCACCTCGTCAACATGAACTACCTTGACCCTTCGGGTGACAGGGCAAAGGAGCACCTCTCTGCCCTGGCCGGTCACCTGAAGACAGAGGATGGGCTCTTTTACAGATACCTGCATGAGGATGACTTCGGGAAGCCGGAGACAACCTTCCTCGTGTGTGCCTTCTGGTACGCCGAGGCTCTGGCTGTTACTGGCAACATCAATGAGGCAATCAGCATTATTGAAAGACTGCTGGGATATTCAAACCATCTTGGTCTCTTCAGTGAAGATGCAGGAGCAGACGGAAGCCAATGGGGTAACTTCCCGCAGACATACAGCCACGTGGGGCTGATGAACGCTATCTACCGCATAGCAGCCCGGCTTGACAGCCCGGTATTCCTCTGAACAGCTGAAAATGAAATATAATCATATGGAAGAGTTTAAACGTATTGTTATTGTTGCCTACAGGCTGCCATTCACAATCAGGCATCGCAACGGTAAAATGACAGCCCAGCAGAACAGCGGCGGCCTCGTCTCGGCAGTGCTCTCGCTGACTGAAAGAATGAAGAACAGCAATTCCGGAACCGACTCGGCAAAAACGGTCTGGGTAGGCAAGGGTGAACATGATGCAGAGCAGATGAATTCACTCAGGGAGGTAAAGGAGACCTTTGAGCTCGTCCCCGTGAGGATTCCTGACCATGTGAATGAAAAGTTCTACGGCGGTTTCTGCAATGACCTTATATGGCCCCTGTTCCACTACTTCCCCTCAATGACAGTGTTCGGGCAGGGTTACTATGAGAGCTACAGGAAGGCCAATCAGCTATTCTACAGGGAGCTGAAGAAGATAATCAGGCCGGGTGATTTTATCTGGATACATGATTACCAGCTTTTCCTTTTACCGGGAATGGTAAGGAGTGATTTTCCAGACGCCTCCGTGTCATTCTTCCTGCATATACCTTTCCCGTCATACGAGGTGTTCAGGATCATGCCTGACGGCTACCAGGCAGCCATACTGAAAGGAATGCTCGGAGCTGACCTGATAGGGTTCCACACACATGATTATGCTCAGCACTTCCTGAAATCAGTGAGAAGAGCGCTTGGCTATGACATTTCACTCAATACAGTCATGGCGGAGGATACCTATTCAAGGGCTGACGCTTTTCCTATCAGCATAGATTACAAAAAGTTTCATGACACTGTCTTTCTGCCGGAAACGGAGAAGTATATGCAAAAGATACATAAGCAGAAGAGGGATCGAATGCTTATTTTTTCAGTTGACAGGCTTGACTATACAAAGGGCTTTCTCAACAGGCTGGCTGCTTTCGAGCTCTTCCTTGAACGGTACAAAAGCATGAGAGGGAGGGTTGTGTTCAATATGGTGATAGTCCCTTCCAGGGATACCATAGCCCGTTACCAGGAGATGAAAAAGGAGATTGAGGCTACTGTGGGCAGGATAAACGGAAAATATGGGACACTTGACTGGAATCCAATAGCTTATCAGTATAAGTCGCTTAAATTCAATGAGATGATTGCCCTGTACACTCTCAGTGATGTGGGGCTGCTTACGCCTCTGCGCGACGGCATGAACCTGGTAGCCAAAGAGTATGTTGCCGCGCAGCACCAGAAGCACGGTATGCTTATATTGAGCGAGATGGCTGGTGCGGCTGCAGAGATGAGTGAATCGGTCCTGGTGAATCCTACGGATATCTCCCAGATGGCCGATGCCATTTACAATGCGCTGATGATGCCGGCGGAAGAGAGGAAGAGCCGCATAGAGGCAATGAAGAAGCGTCTGCGTGACTATGATGTTTTCTCCTGGGCAGATGATATACTCAGGTCAGTTGTGAGGGTGAAAACTGACCGGAAGAGCTTCAGGGTAAGATTGATAAACAGGGATATAGAAGAGAGAATCATTGATGCTTTCTGCAATTCTGCACGTCCCGTGCTTTTCCTGGATTATGACGGCACGCTTGTGCCTATCAGGGAACTGCCTGAGATGGCAACCCCTGAGGATGTAATTATCTCACTGACCGGCAGGCTTGCAGCAAAATCAAACGTAGTAATCATCAGTGGAAGAAACAGGGATTTTCTTGATGAGTGGTTTTCGGACCAAAACCTGACACTGGTGGCAGAACACGGGGCCTTCATCAGGTACCCGGGCGGCAAGTGGGAGTCGTCACTCGATCAGGATGACAAATGGAAGGAAAGATTTAAGCCTCTTCTCAACCGCTTTACAAACAGGTGCAAGGGATCATTTGTAGAGGAGAAGAGAGCATCTCTGTCATGGCATTACCGCAATGCTGATGAGGACCTCTCTGCCCTGCGTGCCATAGAATTGAAGAATGAACTTGAGGAGTCAATAATCAATATGCCCTTGCAGGTTATTGACGGGCACAAGGTGGTTGAGGTCAAGATGTCTGGTTACAACAAGGGAAGTGCTGCCAAGAAACTGCTGGCCATGGAAGAAAATGATTTTATCATGGCAATAGGTGATGACAAGACTGATGAGGAGCTCTTCGGGGCGTTACCTGAGAATGCCATTTCACTGAAGGTAGGCAAGGGCCCCACAAGAGCCAGGTACAGTTTTCTCAGGCAATCCGATGTGGTGGCTTTCCTTACCCGGATGGCAGAGGCAATGGAGCAGATAAGCAAGAGCTGAACAGGGGGTTCATTCCTTACGCAGATACTCTTTGCCGGGTTGGATCAATAAGGGGTATCAGAAGAGGTCTTCTATCACCATTGAATAGAGATCGGTCTGAGAGATCCCGTAGACTGCTGCCTGTCTGGGTATGATACTTTCCGGCGTCATGCCGGGGACAGTGTTTATCTCCAGGAACTGGGGTCCGGCCTCTGTGACAATGAAATCAACCCTGACAATCCCCTTACAGCCGAGGATATCATAGATCTCAGAAGAGAGTTCCTGTATACGTTTTGTCAGTTCTTCAGGCATACGGGCAGGAGTGATCTCATCTGACAATCCTTCCGTGTATTTGGCCTCATAGTCAAAGAACTCTTTTTTGGGAACCACTTCAGTTACAGGCATGACGATATCGCCCTGTTTTGTTTTGATAACCCCGCAGGCTACCTCTGTCCCCTTCATGAATGACTCCACCAGCACCTCATGGCCTTCGGCGAATGCCTGTTCAACGGCATTTTCAAAACCTGCCATCTCCTTGACCTTGGTCACCCCGAAGCTGGAGCCGCTGGCGTTGGGCTTGACAAAGCAGGGAAGGCCGGTCTGCTTGACGATGTTTTCTGCATCATACTTCTGCCCCTTCCTGATCAGCAGTCCGCCGGTCATCGGTATGCCGTACTCATTCAGGTAGAGTTTGCAGGCCTGCTTGTTGAATGTAAGGGCTGAGACGAAGGCATCACAGCTTGTATAAGGTATTCCCACCATATCAAAGTATCCCTGGAGGAGTCCATTCTCGCCGGGATTACCATGGATGGCGATAAAGGCGGCATCAAACCTTATACGCTCATCATCAAGCGCCAGAGTGAAATCATTCTTGTCAACCCTGAATACCCGTCCTTTGGGGTCTTCACTGTACCAGTCAGTGCCCCTGATGGTTATGATGTAGGTCTCGTATTTTCCCTGCAGCGCCCTGGTGACACCTTCTGCGCTGCGCACGGAGACGGGATATTCGGATGAATTTCCTCCTGCGACAATGGCAATGGTTCTCATGATCGGCAAAATTTTACACAAAATTAGCACAATTAGCTTCGCGGCACACCGCAAATGAAAAAAAGAGACAGGTGGAACAACAGGGCAAATTAAAAGGGGCTCTTTGCGAGTATTATTTTGATTATTTTTGAATTCAAATCAAACAGAACAAGAAAATGAAAAAAGGTATTAGCGGACTTGTAGTTCTTATTATCATTGTTGTGGTAATACTCCTCCTTGTCTCATGGGGTGTGGGTGTTTACAACAAGATCATCCCAATGAATGAGAAGGTGGCAACCGAGTGGAGCAACGTGGAGACACAGTACCAGAGGCGTGCTGACCTGATTCCCAACTTCGTGAATACGGTCAAGGGTGCTGCCGAGTTCGAGCAGGAGACCCTCACCAGGGTCATTGAGGCGAGGGCAAAAGCCAGCTCGGTTACCGTAGATCCTTCAAACATAACCCCTGAGCAGTTGCAGCAGTTCCAGGCAGCGCAGGGCGAAGTTAGCTCGGCACTTCAGCGACTGATGGTTGTTGTGGAGAGGTATCCCGAACTGAAGGCAGTACAGAATTTCCGCGACCTGCAGGTGGAGCTCGAAGGCACTGAGAACCGCATTGCTGTTGCCAGGAATAATTTCAATGATGCTGCCCGCGAGTATAACACCTTCATCAAGAAGTTCCCCAACAACTTCATTGCCTCCCTGACGAAGTTCAGTGACAGGCCTTACTTTGAGGCAGCGGAGGGCACGGAGGTGGCGCCAAAGGTTGAGTTCTGACAGTGATCTGATGAAGGCATCCACTTTCTTTACTCCTGACCAGCAGGAGGCAATCGTTAAAGCTATTGGTGAAGCCGAGCATGCCACCTCCGGGGAGATACGAGTGCATATAGAGACCTCATGCAAAGTTGAGGTGCTTGACGAGGCTGCCTGGCTCTTCAAAAAGGTGGGCATGCATAAGACGGCAGACCGTAACGGTGTGCTCATTTACCTGGCACTGAAGGAGCGGAATTTCGCCATCATAGGAGACTCAGGCATTAATGCGGCAGTACCACCGGGGTTCTGGGACAGCGTGCGTGATCACATGCAGCAACGGTTCAGTGAAGGCCTCTTTACCGAGGGTCTCGTTGAAGGAGTGCTGATGGCAGGGGAGAAGCTGAAGGAACATTTCCCGAGATCGGAGAATGATGTCAATGAGCTCCCTGACGCCATCTCTTTTGACAATGATGAAACGGAGGTATGATGAATAAACGTGCCGGATACATACTGACACTGACGATTCTGCTGCTTGCCGTAATGCCACTCCATGCGCAGACACTGCTGCCGAGGCCGGAACCGCCCCGCCTGGTCAATGACCTTGCAGGCGTGCTCTCTGCCGGTGAGCTGCAGGCTCTTGAGAATAAGCTTGTAGCGTTCAATGACACCACCTCTAACCAGATAGCAGTTGTTATTGTCAGCGACCTGCAGGGATATGACCGTTCGGAATTTGCCTACAATGTGGCGCGCGACTGGGGTGTCGGGCAGGGCGACTTCAACAATGGTCTGCTGGTGCTGGTGAAACCAAAGACCGAATCGTCTAACGGCCAGGTTTTTATTGCTACCGGATATGGCCTCGAGGGAGCCATCCCGGATATTGCCTGTGCTGAGATCATTGACCGTGAGATCATCCCCCGTTTTAGGGAGAATGATTACTACGGAGGTATTGATGCAGGCACCAATGTGCTCATGGCACTAGCCGCAGGCGAGTACAACTATGATGATTATGCAGGAGGCGGCTCCCCGGGAGCCATACCCGGAGTAATCATCTTCATGATAATTCTCTTCTTTATCTTCATCATCTCTGCCGGCAGCTCCAACAATAAGCATATCAGGCGCTCCGGCTCATCAAACCTTCCGCTGTGGCTCCTGATGAGCATGATGGGAGGCGGGCGGTCACACAGCGGTAGCTGGGGAGGATTCTCAGGCGGCGGTGGCGGCTTCAGCGGCGGAGGCGGAGGCTTCGGAGGCTTTGGCGGCGGCAGCTTCGGCGGCGGCGGGGCAGGAGGAAGCTGGTAGGTCAGTCTGCACTCGGCAGTCTGCACTCGGCACTAATCAACGTGTCATTTACTGCCAACTGGTACTGCCGACTGCCAACTGTTACTGCCGACTGCCGACTGGTACTGCCGACTGCCGACTGGTACTGCCGACTGCCAACTGGTACTGCCGACTGGTACTGCCAACTGCCGACTGCCGACTGTTACTGCCGACTGCCAACTGCCGACTGGTACTGCCGACTGCCAACTGGTACTGCCAACTGCCGACTGCCGACTGAATTACTCTCTGCCTGCAATATAATTCCTCCACTTCTCAATAACTGCCACCATATCCTGGGGGACGGGTGACTCAAAGGAGAGGCGTTTGCCGGTGACGGGGTGATCAAAGGCGAGGGTGCGGGCATGCAGAGCCTGCCGGGGGAGGAGGTCAAAGCAGTTGCGCACAAACTGCTGGTATTTTGTGAAGGTGGTGCCTTTAAGTATACGATGGCCGCCGTACTCCTCATCGTTGAAGAGCGGATGACCCTTCCAGGCCATATGTACTCTTATCTGGTGGGTGCGGCCCGTCTCAAGACGGCACTCGATCAGTGAAACGTAACCGAGCGGCTCAATAATCCTGTAGTGAGTGACCGCATGCTTGCCCTGGCTGCCGTCAGGGAAGACCTGCATGATCTTGCGGTCACGTATGTTACGGCCGACATGGCCGGTGATGGTGCCTTCCGCAGGGTCGGGAGTGCCCCATACCAGGGCCGTATAAAGACGGCCGGTGGTGCGTCTGAAGAACTGCCTTGCAAGCCTGTTGTGTGCATACTCATTCTTGGCCACAACCAGCAGTCCCGATGTGTTCTTGTCAATACGGTGAACCAGCCCGGGGCGCAGCTCGCCTGTCTGGAAGAGGGGCAGGTGGCGGAAGTGGTACATGAGTGCATTCATGAGCGTGCCGGAATAGTTGCCGTAGGCCGGATGAACCACCATCCCCGCTGCCTTGTCAACAACAATCAGGTCATCATCTTCATAGACCACAGTGATTGGGATATCCTGGGGTATAAGTTCAATCTCGCGGGGAGGATTGGGAAGCAGTATCTGTATGACGTCAAGTGGTTTGACCCGGTAGTTGGGTTTGACGGGCAAATCGTTAACCAGGATGTTACCCGCCTGGGCTGCCGCCTGTACCCTGGTTCGCGAGACATTCTCTAACCGGGCTGAGAGGTACTTGTCTATCCGGAGCATCGACTGCCCGGGGTCAACAGTATAGCGGTAATGCTCAAAAAGCTCCTGCTCCCGGTCTTCCTGGTCCCGGATTCCCGGGAGTTCGGCATCAGCCATCAGCCGTTCAGTTTACTTTTATGACTCGCAGAATAGACAACGGACGGCCGTCCGCTGTTTTCACCAGCAGCATATAGCTGCCTGCAGCCAGGGGGCTCAGATCATGCCTCTCAGATCTGCTGAGGGTCATCACCACGGTTCCGTTGGTGGAGATCACCTCAACAAGGTAATTATCCGGCGCTCCTTCTGCTGGTACTATTGTCACCGGGCCGATAGTGGGATTGGGGTAGAGAGTGAACAGGTCATTGATCAGGGTCCCGTTCCATGCCGAGGTGGATGAGCCGCTTCCCTTCATAACGGGGCGTATCATCACAGTGCCTGCCACCTGGCTTTCATGCCATTCTCCGCTCAGCATGTAGTATTGTCTGCCTGATGATGAGGTATTCAGATCGAGACCAGCATTGAGGAATGTCTCTGAATCCTGTCTCCAGCCTATCCAGAAGTTATCATTGACCCACACGGGTGTTTCAAATGTCCATGTCACGAATCCGTTTATTTCTGTTCCCGGGGAGGCCACAGGGCCGTCACCGCTGCCAAGCAGGGCTCCCGGCTTGCCGTTGTCATCAGCCCATACCATAATGTCAAAAGCTCTCTGGTTGGCATTTTCATATGCATCATTGAAACAGATGCGGATGGCTGTGACCGAATCCGGAACAAACGACCGGAAGCGAAGGGCAACCATTGCATTGCTCGTGCCCTGACCATTCAGACCGTATCCTGCCTCGGCAGTACCATCATCAATGGCAAAATAATCTGAGAACCGCTGGATATACCTTACAGTGTCATTCTGTTTCGGATCGAAGTCGTCTGTGATGAGTGACAGGGTCACCATGAACTGTGCCGTGTCAGGCGATGAGGCAGTGTTAAAGGTGTAAAGGAGTGGTGCCTGGTAAAGCACATCGGTAAGGGGCGGGGCGTTTGACGCACCTGCGTCGAAGTCGCGCACAACCTCTCCGTTTGACATGTCGGTAATGGTGACATGCCGTGTGACATTCCTCACAATGGTGTCATTATTGCGGTAACTGATGGCAGCGGAGGGGCTCATGGCCGAGAGATAAGCCTGGCGGAAATGGCGCCAGGGCATGGCCTCGTACTCCTTGACAAGTGATCTGGCAGGCAGGGTCAGGGCAACGTCATGAATGACCGTGTCATGCACTGAACGCCCCCTGTCAAGAACTATATGGTCAAGATTCCACTGGTCCGCATTGCCTGCCTGTGACGGTTCAGTGAGCACACCGGCCAGTGATGCGTAGCCTGTGAACATGAACCGGAAGCCTGTCATCAGGTATCTGGGGTCAGTGATGGGTATGATCACCTGCCTGAATCCGTCTGTGGGGCCGCCGGAGGCCTGCCAGATACTGAACCACTTCTCTTCTCCCGGCGCCCAGAAGCTCAGCGTAAGGCTGTCATTGGCCTCAGGCAGGTCAGCAACACCTCCTGCCTCAAAGAGAAAGCTGAGGAATACACTGTCTGAGGGCTGATAAGCAAGGTCAATAGATCGTGATGTTAAACGGTCAGCGGCAAAGACTGACTGTGAAGCACCATCATAAAGCTTGCCGGTCTCGTCGAGACAGTCGAGGGTGGCCATACCCAATGATGGTTGCCTTACCGAGTAGGTGTTATTGATAAACACCTGTATATCAGACCATCTGGCTGATGACGGGAATATGGTGTCCTGAGAGAAGTCGTCAATAAAGGGCAGTGGCACAGGCTCTTCTGCCATGCTGCTTTTAAACATTGCATAGGTATTTTTGGCATCCCTTACCTGTTTGTTCAGGAGCAGTCCGGTAATGACCTCCTGGGCTGATACTTCAGGTATGATCAGGGTGGCAATTAAGATCAATATGACCTGTCTGTGCTTCATTGGATAATTTCTTCGTCCATACCCTCAGCGCCTGATCTTTTGTCAGGCATGATGCTGTCAATATCCGTATCATCTTTAATGATCTTCAGGGTGTCAGTAGTGAGCCAGATGTACACAGCAGAGCCCAATTGAACTGTTGCATCGCGGCGGTATTCGGGATTCTGCTTGTAGACGAAGGCGTTAAGGGAGTCATCACTGTTGACCACCGTAGCGTCAAAGACATATGCTCCCAGGTTGAGTGATGCTCCCAGGATTTCATTTCGTGCCTGTTCCAGGGTCTGACCCATAAGTCTGGGGAGGTTTGTCCGCTGGCTGCTGAGGCCCCGGCCAAGGACCAGGTCAACAATCATTCCTTTCTGTACGGAGTCGCCCGGTGCTACTTCCCTGCCGTGGATGGTCTGCCTGAGGACAAAATCGACCGTCAGGTCAGGGACATAGTTCAGCTGGCCCACCTTGAGTCCGGCTGTCTCTATTACTGAGATAGCCTGTCGACGTGGCAGTCCGACCAGGTCAGGAATGGCAACCATCTCAGGGTTGAAAGCGTTGATGGTAGCCTTTATGGTACGGCCTTTCTTGACGCGGTGGCCCGGCAGAGGCATTTGTTCGGCCACGCAGCCGCGGGGAACGAGGGATGTATATACTGAATCAATAATCTGCAACCTCATCTTGTTTTTGGATATCACGTGTTCTGCCTCAATGATGGTCAGGCCCCTGATCTCGGGAGTGGGTCTCGACTGGCCGTGGCGGGTATAGATATTGAGCCATATTATCAGGATAAGTATTATGGCGACGCCTATGGCCATTGCCAGGGCAACCTGTTTCCAGAAGACCCGGCTTTTGAAAAATTCCTTGACGCTCATCGCAGGATTGTAGGTATTAGATTACTAACGCAGCCCCAAAGATAAAAATTATATTGCGAGAGTAGGGGTATCTACCACTCCTTAACTGTCCGGTAGTTGGTGTCACGTTCCACGGGTCTGAATCCGGCAGATCGGATCATGGCCACCAGTTCGGTTGTTGAGAGTGTGGGTCTGCTTTCTTCCGATCCGGCCATAGAGTATATCCGTGTGGTGTCATCAATGGTGCCGTCAAGGTCATCGGCTCCAAAGGCGAGGCTCATCAGGGCAGCGTTCTTGCCTGTGGCCGGCCAGTAGGCCTTGACATGGCTGAAGTTATCAAGCAGTATCCGTGAGAGGGCGTAGTTACGCATGTCTTCCGTTACCGGCACCTCGCCCAGTTCGTGCATGCGATTATTCTCACGCCTGAATTTAAGCGGGATAAAGGCATTGAAGCCTCCGGTGCGGTCCTGCAACTCCCTGAGTCTGATCATGTGATCAATTCGCTGCGCGGGGGTTTCAGCATGACCGTAGAGCATCGTGGCGTTGGAGGAGAGCCCCAGCATGTGGGCCGCCTCATGTATGGCAAGGTAGGTCTCCGCATCTGCCTTCTCACGGCAGATTCTCCGGCGCAGCACGGGATCAAAGATCTCTGCGCCGCCACCGGGGATGGAGTCGAGACCATAATCCCGAAGCACTGTCAATCCTTCAGTATAGCTCATCCCTGCCTTCCTGATCATATAGTCGAGCTCAACAGCTGAAAAGGCTTTGATGCTTATGTCAGGTCTCAGGTTGCGTATTGCTGAGAGTATCCTGCCGTAGTAGTGAATATCACGCGAGGGATGAACGCCTCCGGTGATGTGCACCTCTGTCACCGGCACGCCGTCAAAGCGCCTGACGATGTCAAGAATCTCTTTTTCTGACAATTCCCAGCTGTCCGGGTCGCCTTCCGGCTTGTGGTATGAGCAGAAACGGCAGTTGTAGATACAGATGTTGGTGGGTTCAATATGAAAATTGCGGTTAAAGAAAACGGCGTCACCGCTCTTCCTTCTCTTGACCGTGGTTGCCAGCAGGGCCATCAGCGAAAGGTCGGCTCTGTTGTAAAGTGTCAAAGCTTCGTCGGGGGTAAGGCGCCTGCCTTCGAGGACTGCCCCTGTAATTTCCCTGAGTTCTGAATCGGTATTGTTGAGGATAAGATCTTTCATTTCACGCAATCCTGACAAATTTAACTGAGAATGTCTGAACAGAAATGAAAAAACCGCCTTAATTGTTCATTAAGACGGCATTTTTATATTGTCAGTCAGAACGTCAGTTCTTGTGGCCTGTCTCGTCGGAAACGGTCAGTTTCTTCCTTCCCTTAGCCCTCCGGGCAGCCAGAACGCGCTTGCCGTTGGGAGTTGACATCCTCTTACGGAAACCATGAGTGTTAGTCCTTTTCCTTCTCGATGGCTGAAATGTCCTTTTCATCTGATGTTATATTTTCGTGTTTTACTACCCGGAATTTAGACTGCAAAAGTAGTAATTTTTTCAAATAAAGAATGATCAGGATGATTTTTTTTGAATCATAAAGGCAGCCAGACAATCTTCTTCGTTTCAAAGAAGGGTTCATCAAACCAGTCGCTGACAGCCGTCACTTCAGCCTCATGCCCCAGTAGCCCGAGCTCTGTCTGCAGGTCGCCTCCCTTGAGCAATATCCAGCCATTCTTCCTGATATTGAAGGAGCGCGGTGAGATCAGGTGCCTGGTCAGCTTCATCAGCTTGCCGGTCTCTGTCACTGCCCTCCCAATTATGAAATCATAGCTTCCGCGCATGTTCTCCACCCTGGAGACGACTGTCCTGACATTATCTAGACCTGCTTCTGAGGCAATTGCCTCAGCCACTCTGATCTTTTTGGCGATGGAATCAACCAGGGTGAATTGTGTCTGCGGGAAGATGACAGCCAGGGGAATACCCGGCAGGCCTCCACCTGTTCCCACGTCCAGTATTGTTGTTCCCGGCACAAATGAGATGAACCGTGCTATGGCCAGGGAATGAAGCAGGTGCTTGATCTCAAAGTTGTCAATATCCTTGCGTGAGATGACATTGATGCTCCGGTTCCATTCCCTGTAGAGTCCGTGCAGCAATGACAGCCGGTGGTTCTGAAGAGGTGTCAGTGCCGGGAAATATTTTTCGGTAATGGTTGTCAAATTCCGCTTGCTTTGCTCTGGACCATGTTCAGTATGAGGACTTTTGCCCTGAAGAGCCTGGCTTTGACGGTACCTATGGGCAGACTCAGCTCACTGGCGATCTCCTCATAGGAGTAGTCTTCAAAGTAACGGAGCTCAATCAGCCTGCGGTAGCGGGGCTTAAGGGTTTTGACTATCCTGTTCAGCGAGGCAGCTGTCTCCCTGTTGATCATTAGTTCATCAGGGGCAATCATATCAGAGGCTACTGTAGCCTCAACCTCGTCCTCTTCTCCTTCTTCCTGGTCAAATGGTCTGGGGCTCTGGGTTTTGCGCCGCATGAAGTCGATACAGTTGTTGGTTGCTATGCGGAAGAGCCATGTGCTGAAGGCGTGTGACGGCACGTATTTGGCCAGGTTATGAAAGGCTTTGCCGAAGGCTTCGATTGTAAGGTCTTCAGCATCGGAAGGGTTGCTGACCATACGGAGCATGACATAATAGACTGAGTCACGGTACCTGTTCAGCAGCTCGGTATATGCCCTGCTGTCACCCTGCAATGCTCGGTCAATGACCTTGAGATCATACTGAGCCTTGTCAGATAGTCCGGTTACTACTTCCATGTCTCTTTGCCCTTGCCCTTCTTTCTTGTTGTCAGGTAAAGGATTGCGGTTAAGAACGGCGCCAAGATATCAAAAAAGAGCGAAATAAACCACAATTGCCTTTCATTGAATGTGGCAACAGCCTTTCTCAGGATGAGTGTCCTCATGACCAGCCGGGTTAGTGCCAGGAAGAGTACAACGGGCCATGATGCTGTCATGATCAGCATTGCAATGAGCAGTCCGTACCAAGATACGCGGGAGAAAGGCTCGAGGAAGAGCTTGAACTTATCAGCCGGTTTGTACCATGCAGCTGCGGTCAGGTGCCTTCTCTTCTGCTTGATCCATTCACTGGTGGTTTGACAGGCAACTGAGAGAGTGAATGAGTCATGTGATAGCATCAGGCTGCAGTTGTCAGGAGTGGCATTGCGGTTAACGAAGAGGTCATCATCGCCTGACATGATATGGTTGTGCGGGCCAAAGCCCCCCTTCTCAAAGAAGAAGCTGCGCCGGTATGCCAGGTTTCGCCCCACTCCCATGTAGGGAACACCAGCCATCGCCATCCCGAAGTACTGCATTGCAGTGAACATGGTCTCATAGCGTATGTAATCGTTCAGCAGTCCCGGTTCGGGCATGTAGGCTCCGTATCCGAGGACAATGTCTGTCTTCTCCCTGGCTTCGGCGGTAGCCACTTCGCGCAGCCAGAATGGTGAAGCCGGCTTGCAGTCGGCATCGGTGAAGACCAGCAGTTCGTTTTTTGCCGCCTTGATGCCTATGAGCATGGCCAGCTTCTTGGTATGGGTAAAACCCGGATCCTTCTGTATCATTGACACTTTCAGATGCGGGTACTGCTTCATCAGCGTGCCCAGAACGTCAAAGGTGTTATCCTCGGAGCAGTCATTGACCACAACCACCTCAAATGAGGGGTAGTCCTGTTTCAGCACTTCGGGCAGGAACCGTTCGAGGTTCTCCGCCTCGTTGCGGGCGCAGATAACCACCGAGAGGGGGGGCAGATAGGTTTGTACGGTTGCCTCTGCGGGTCTGGCACAGACAGCCCGGCGATAATAACCCAGCCAGTACCAGGCCTGTATGAGCAGCATGGCAAAGAGCAGTGCCAGGAGTACCATGTGCGTCGTCTCTGTTGACAGAATCATGGAATGTGATGTTGTGCGGAGCAATATTATAAAGAATTGAAAAACGGTTGCAAGAATCTTTTCAACAATTGGTGCCCCGCTTTTCTCAAATTGACAACTGCCTGTTCATAATCATCCTGAGAAAGCTTACTTTTGTGACCACCAGTCAGAGCATAATGTTCATCATAGAAAGCACAGATCAAGCTACATCAGCCCGGGCAGGAATGCTCCGGACCGCCCATGGCGTTATACCCACGCCGGTTTTCATGCCCGTGGGTACGGGAGCTACGGTAAAGGGGGTATTCCACCGCGATCTGAAGAATGAGATTGATGCCCCGGTGATACTTGCCAATACCTATCATCTCTACCTGCGGCCGGGGACTGACATAATAAGCCGGGCCGGAGGGGTCCATAGCTTCATGGCATGGGACCGGGCAGTGCTTACTGACAGCGGCGGATACCAGGTCTTTTCACTGGCCGCCAACAGGAAACTGACAGAAGAGGGGGCCATCTTCAGATCACATATTGACGGATCAAAACATCTATTTACCCCTGAAAGGGTTGTTGATATCCAGCGGGCTATCGGCGCTGACATAATGATGGCCTTTGACGAGTGCGCCCCATGGCCCTGTGATCACTCTTACGCGAAAAAATCGATGGAGCTGACTCACCGATGGCTCGACAGATGTGTCGTCCAGGCGGAGCGGACACAACCGTTGTACGGGGCAGAACAGATGCTCTTCCCTATTGTCCAGGGGGCCGTTTACAGCGATCTGCGAAAAATATCAGCAGAGAAATGTGCTGCCACCGGCATGCCGGGCATGGCTATCGGCGGACTGTCCGTTGGAGAGCCGGCTGAGGAGATGTACAGGATGATAGAGGTGGTGAACGGAATCCTCCCGGAAGATAAACCAAGATACCTTATGGGCGTGGGTACCCCGGCAAATATCCTGGAGGGGATAGCACGGGGAGTAGATTTGTTCGATTGTGTCATGCCCACGCGCAACGGCCGCAATGGCATGCTCTTTACAGCGGAAGGCATAATAAACATACGAAACCAGAGGTGGGCAGATGACTTTTCACCGATAGACCCCGGATCACAGTCAGAGATAAGCCGCACCTATTCAAAGGCATACCTGAGGCACCTGGTGATATCGGGAGAAATGCTCGGAGCACAGATAGCAACCGTACATAACCTGGCATTCTACCTCAGCCTGGTAAAAGAGGCCAGGGAAAGGATACTGGATGGCACATTCGGATCATGGAAGGAAAGAAAAGTTCGGGAAATATCAGAGAGAGTCTGAGGAAACTTGCCCCGGGGATACTTGACTGGTACATCATCAGACAGTTCCTGGGAACATTTGTTTTTTCACTGGTGCTCATACTGGGCATAGCAGTGATATTTGACTTCTCCGAGAAGATAGATGACTTCATACAGAAACAGGCGCCGCTGAAGGCCATCATCTTTGACTACTACCTTAATTTCATTCCCTATTTCGCCACTCTCTTTGCCCCGATGTTCGTTTTCATATCGGTGATCTTCTTTACTTCCAGGATGGCAGTCAACACCGAGATCATAGCTATCCTCAACGGCGGGATGAGCTTCCGCAGGCTGCTGCTACCCTATTTCATCTCGGCAGCCTTCATAGCACTCTGCGCCTTCCTGCTGCAGAACTATGTACTTCCCCACTCCAACATTGCCAGACTTGATTTTGAGGAGAAATATTACCGTAGCTCCGACTTCCGCAGGGTAAACGTCTCTTCGGTCCACCGACAGGTATACCCCAACGTCTACATCTACATGGAGCAGTACAATAAAATATCGCAGAGCGGACGCAACTTCAGCATGGAAAAGTTCAACGAAAAGGGAATGCTTGAGTCAAAGATGACCGCCAACATGATCCGCTGGGACAGCACAGCAAACAAGTGGGGAGCATGGTGGTACTACATCAGGGAGACAGACAGCCTGGGAGAAAGGATTACCTCCGGACGGCGCATTGACACTGCCCTCAATGTTGGTCCTGACGATTTCACGAGGGCGCCGGAATTCGTCCACACCATGACCCACGGCGAACTCATTGATTATATTCATGTGCTTAAATCACAGGGTTCAGATGAGATCAAGCTATACCTGAATGAAAAACACAGGCGGTATGCTTCCCCTTTTGCCTTCTTTATCCTGACCCTTATTGGCGTATCTCTCTCATCACGAAAGATCAAGGGAGGCATAGGCATGCAGATCGGTCTGGGACTTATGCTCACCTTCTCATATATTCTGTTCATGCAGTTCTCCTCACAATTTTCACTTAAGGGCGATCTGAACCCGGCCCTCGCAATGTGGATCCCCAACATCATTTATACGTTCATTGCAGCAGGAGTATACTATACAGCTCCGAAATAGCACATTTTTCATCATATTGTGCATAAATGAATTTTGTATAAATTGCCGTGCCTTTCTGAAGAGAAAAGTTCAGGCATAAAACATGATAAGTTATGGCATTGGAAAAGAAGATAAAAGAGCTTAAGGAGAAGAGGGAGAAAATGCTTCTTGGAGGTGGAGAGGAAGCCATCGTGAAGCAGAAGGCGATGGGTAAGAACACTGCCCGTGAGCGAATTATGTCAATACTGGATGCGGGCACGTTTCATGAGTATGATATGTTTGTGGAGCATGATGCGCGCGATTTCGGTATGGACAAGAAGAACCTTCCCAGTGACGGTGTGGTGATCGGCACAGGGAGCGTTCACGGCAATCCGGTTGCGGTTTTCGCGCAGGATTTCACTGTTGCCGGCGGCTCGCTGGGGTTGATGCACTCGCGTAAGATCACCAAGATCATGGATCATGCGCTTAAGATGCGCATACCGCTTATCGGTATAAATGATTCAGGCGGTGCTCGCATACAGGAGGGTGTCAATTCGCTTGCCGGGTATGGTGAGATATTTTTCAGGAATACAATCTCCAGCGGGGTTATTCCCCAGATATCAGTGATCCTGGGTCCGTGTGCCGGCGGGGCCGTCTATTCGCCTGCCCTGACTGACTTCGTGTTTGTTGTTGACAATATATCAAAGATGTTTATTACCGGCCCGGAGGTTATTAAAACCGTTCTGGGTGAAGAGATTTCCATGGAGGATCTGGGAGGCGCCAGGGTTCACTGTGAGACCACAGGCAACGCTCATTTCTTCTCCTCCTCCGAAGAGGAGTGTTTTGGTCAGATCAAGCGGCTTATATCATTCATTCCCAGGAATAACCAGGTCAGGGCTGATGTGACAGAGATTCGTCCGCCTGACGCCGGGTATGACATAGATAAGATAGTGCCCGGTGATCCCACCCTTCCCTATGATGTCAGGGAGGTCATCAGGGCGGTGGCTGACGGCTCTGATTTTTTTGAGATACAGGAGATGTATGCCCGTAACATGGTAATAGGGTTCGGACGCATGGGTGGCCGCACCGTTGGCTTTGTTGCCAACCAGCCCCTGGAGATGGCCGGCGTCCTTGACGTTGACTCATCTGACAAGGCAGCCCGGTTCATCAGGTATTGTGACGCCTTCAATATTCCCCTGATCACCTTTGTTGACCTTCCCGGCTACCTCCCCGGCGTGGACCAGGAGCATGCCGGCGTCATCCGTCACGGCGCCAAGGTATTATATGCCTACAGCGAAGCGACGGTTCCCAAACTGACGGTGATAATCCGGAAGGCTTACGGGGGTGGTTATATAGCAATGAGCTCAAGGCACCTGCGTGCCGACTTTGTCTTTGCGTGGCCAACGGCGGAGATTGCCGTCATGGGTCCGGAAGGCGCAGCCAACATTATCTTCCGCAAGGAGATCACCTCGGCTGCCAATCCTGATGAGGTGCGTCGTCAGAAGGTAGAAGAGTACAGGGAGAAGTTTGCCAACCCATATGTGGCTGCTTCACGCGGATATGTTGACGCGGTCATTGAACCGTCGGAGACACGCCGGCTTCTGCTGCACGGACTGGAGGTGTCTGAGAAGAAGGAGGTTCAGATGCCCTGGAAAAAGCATGGTATCCCTCCCTTCTGATCCTTGTATTAAACAACAGAGTGATATGGAAAAGAGAGAAAAGGGAAAGCTGATCATTGATCACACTGAATATACCACCAGTCTCAGCCAGCGGTTTTTGGCGCGCAAACCCTATGCTCCACCGGTACCGGGGAAGATACAGAGCTTTATCCCCGGAACGGTGGTGGAGGTGCTTGTAAGCCCGGGAGATAATGTGAGGGAGGGCGATGACCTGGTAATCCTTGAGGCCATGAAGATGAAGAACAGGCTCAAGAGCCATATGGAGGGCCGCGTTGTGAGTGTGAATGTCACCCCCGGTGACCGGGTGGCAAAGGGAGTGGTGCTTGTGGAGATCAGCTGACGGGCCTAAGGATTACTGCAGCTGCACGGTGTTTAGCCTGTAACGCGACAGCTCATGTGGCAGCTCCGGCTCTCCGTCAAAGATCCCATAGACGGCTGATCCGCTGCCAGACATGGAAGCATAGAGAGCTCCCGCCTCATAGAGAGCCATCTTGAGCCTGCCCACCTGCGGGTAGAGTCTGAAGATATTCAGCTCAAAATCATTCACAACCCTTCCGCGCCACTCGCTCACAGGCAGGGTGAGCAGCTGCCTCAGCGAGAGTCCCGCGGGGCATGGCACACAACCGGCATATGCTTCCACAGTGCTGATGTTGGTCTCCGGGTAGAGAATGACAATATGATAGCTGGTGAGATCAAGAGGGAACTCGGAAAGTATATTTCCAACACCCTCGGCAAAGGAGGGTGTGCCATCAATAAAGAAGGGAGCGTCACTGCCAATGCGGCCGGCAATTGAATGAAGCTCTTCAGAATTGAGGCCGAAGCTGAAATACCTGTTCAGCGCCTTCAGCATCCACGCGGCATCAGACGACCCGCCACCGAGACCTGCTCCTGCCGGAATGGTCTTGTGCAGGTGAATACGGATGGCAGGGAAGTCAAACGACTGCCTCATAACCTTAACGGCTTTCATGACCAGGTTCTTCTCCGGGTCACTGTCCTCCATAATGCCGGTAACCTTCAGGGCGTCACCTTTGCGATTGTCTTTCCTGACAACAAACTCCAGGGCATCGGCAACATCCACGGGATAGAAGAAGGTCTCAATATTATGATAGCCGTCAGGCCTCTTCTCCATGATCCTTAACCCTATGTTTATTTTCGCTTTCGGAAATACAACCATGACAGGTCACTCTTGAGAGATCAAAAATATACGAACCTTTTTAATTTCCCTCATCTTTCACGATTATATACGTTTTCAACATCTTTTTAACACCGGTTGTTTGAAACAAATAACCATGCACTCCCGGCCGCACTGCTGTAATTATTAAATTTGAAAATGACACCGGCATTTTCCCTGCCGGTCTGATTATTTGATAAACAATACGTTACATTAATGGCACAGAGCACCTCAAGAGGCAGACAGGAGAAGAAACAGTCAGTTGTTATAATTCCCGAAGGGGGCAGGATCCCGCCGCAATCAACCGATATGGAGGAGGCGGTGCTCGGAGCTTCCATGCTCGAGGTGGAGGCGGCCAGGATGGTGGTTGACATGCTTCGTCCCGAGGTCTTCTACTCTGCCGCACACCAGAAGATATTTGCAGCCATCTCAGAACTGAACAAGCGTGACCAGCCGATAGACCTTTTGACAGTTACTCAGGAACTGAAACGGGTCAACGACCTTGAAGAGGTTGGGGGCGCTGTATACCTTACAGAGCTGACCTCGAAGATTGTGTCGGCTGCAAACATTGAATACCATGCCAGGATAGTACTCCAGAAGTATATACAGCGCGAACTGATCCGCGCAGCCACCCTGATACAGAACATGGTCTACGAAGATACCCTGGATGTGACCGAACTGCTTGACAGGAGTGAGGATGAGCTTTTCCGGATAGCAGAGGGAAATATCAAACATGAGGTGGCCCCCATCCATGAGGTCATCAAGCAGTCGCTTGCGGAGATAGAGGAGCTTGGCAAGAAGGAGGATGCGCTGGTAGGCGTTCCCTCAGGCTTCACCAGGCTTGACCGGCTGACCTCCGGATGGCAGAAGTCGGAGTTGGTCATCGTAGCCGCCAGGCCATCGATGGGAAAGACAGCCTTCGCGCTGACTATGGCCCGTAATATGGCCATCAACCACAACAAGAATGTCGCCATCTTCTCGCTCGAGATGTCAGCCATACAGCTTGTCAACAGGCTTATCGTTTCGGAAACGGAGATCCCGGGTGACAAGATCAAGAATGGTAAGCTCTCACCTGAAGAGTGGTCACTGCTTGAATCACGCATAAAGTCGCTTACCGAAGCGCCCATATTTATTGATGACACGCCTGCCATCTCGGTTTTTGAGCTGAGGGCAAAGTGCCGCAGGCTGAAGGCGCAGAATAAACTCGACGTGGTGGTGGTTGACTACCTGCAGCTGATGACCGGACCACCCGATGCCGGTAGCCGTGAGCAGGAGGTGAGCTCCATCTCAAGATCACTCAAGAGTATCGCCAAGGAGCTGGTAGTGCCGGTACTTGCTCTCTCGCAGCTTAACCGGTCAGTGGAAACCAGGGGCGGGAACAAGAAGCCTATGCTCTCTGACCTCCGTGAATCGGGCGCCATAGAACAGGACGCTGACATGGTGGTCTTCATCCACCGTCCTGAAAAGATGGGAGTGTCTCAGTTCGAAGACGGACAGTCTACCAAGGGCCATGCAGATATCATCCTGGCAAAGAACCGTAACGGTCCTACTGATGAGGTGCAACTTTACTTCAAAGAAGACAGGGCATCATTTGTTGAGCCTGATGAGTTCGGCCCGGAGGTCTCCTTCCCGGATCTTCCCAACGGGGGAGTTTTTACCATGGGTTCAAAGATGAATGATGATATCTCTTCGGATTACAGCGACTTCTCTCCTGACGACAACGGACGCAAGCCATTCTGAATAGGACAGAGCCATCAGGCAACTGGCAACAGGCAGTAGTTGGATACTCCCCCGAATAACCGCAGGCTTCGGGGAAGGTACAGAGTTATAGGACAAAGTCTAATCAATCCGCAAAATCACCCTTATTCCGGCTGATTCAAAGGCTGTGCCGCGGAAACCGGCCCAGACACCAGTATTGGCCAGAAAAAACACTTCGCTGAGGGAGTACCCGGCTTCCCAGTAATAGCCTGACTCGGGGGTCCATGCCGCGGAGAGGTCAATGTTTTCCCTTATGAGTGTCCGGCTGAGTACCGGCAGCCGCTTGAGGAGCAGGGTGGGAGTGGTGTACCTGGCATGGGCTTCGGCAAAACCGCTCCTCGCTGCCATAGAATATACCGGAGCCAGGAAGAAGGCATCTTCATAGTTGTTGAGCAGCACCGGTGACGACTGGGTATTGAAGTAATGCATGTCCTGCAGGCGTACATTCCCGCTTTTAAAGAATTTTCCCCCGCGTATGCGCCAGCGGAACTCGTTCATAGCCCCGAACCTTGATGTCCGGCTTACCTCCCCCGTGAGCATGTCATAGTGACCTGAGAGGGTGTCATTGTAATTGTATCCATGCCTCCAGGTGACGGCAAATGTTGGATAATCAGAGCCGGCACTGACTTTTGCTCCGTTTGAGATACGGTACCGCTGCCGGGGCGTCCAGGTCAGCATTGCGGTTGCCGAGAGATGGTCGTGGCTGAAAGAGGTCTCGGGCTCATAGCTCTCAATAACTCCGTTAACCCATACATTATCAGGCAGGTTGACATTCCACGGCCTCTCCTTCCTGAAAAACGAGAAGTCAGAACTGTTCTCCAGGGGATCACGTTTCTCGTACATCCCGGAGACTGACAGGTTCAACCCGTTGGCAAGGTCACCGCGATGGCCGGCAATGATATAGCGACTGTTATACAGCCTCATCATGTTATCCCTGAAGAAGAGAGACGCAACGGTATTAACCATTTGGTTAATTCCGGCAGTGGAGAACTCGTCTGACTGGTTGCCTGCTCTGAGGAAGAGGTTACCTGCCCGCATCGGGTCATAGAGTATATTTGCCGTGACATTCCACATGAGCCGTTCCCGGCTGAAGGAGTATCTGGCTGACGGGGCTAGTGTAAAACGGCCAGCCTCTCCGGATCTGACAGAGAGAGTCAGGCCCGTGCCGGCAACAAATCCGTCAACCGGGTTGAATGAGAAACTCTTCAGGTCAGCCAGCCCGTCAAAATCAAGTGAGGCATTTTTAGAGAGTTGCCAGCTCCTGCCGCCGGCCAGGTCTTTCATCAGGCGCAAGGTGCGTTTTTTGCTGCCCTGAACGGAATCAGGAGCGGCTTGTGAGCCCGGCCCCAGCGATATGGTTATTGTTGTAGTGTCCCTCCTCGCCAGCTGGCGGCCGGCGGCAGGCACGGAGGAGAGGCTGGCCGACTCCTCCCTGGTAAGTGGTATGGGCCTGGTTTCAGCCCACCAGGCTGAGTCTTTCTTTGTGGCGTCTTCCTCTATGATGACGGTGGTTTTTTCCTCTATCTCCAGCGGTGGTTTCTCCCTGGTCTGCCTGGCGTTCTTCTCGTTCAGTCTTGCCAGCCTTGACATATCGCGGGCGGTGAGATCGTCTTTCTGCAGTATGGATTCAATCTCCTGCCGGGTGGCGCTCTTCTGGTCAGCTGCCGGCTCGCCGGCATTATCAGGCTCTGCCGCCAGGGTATAGGATGGCGGGCGGGGGAGTGAGCGGTCAGGCTCCACCTCCATGTACTTCACGGCGCTGGTGTAAGCCGCCCTGGCCTTTATGCCCATGAGAGAAATATCGACGTTAAACTCATGGCTCACGGGCATCCATATGCCCTCTTCAACGGGAGTGTAGAGCTGGCGGACACGTATCTTCCCGGCCATGTTGTCATTGGTGAGGTCAAGGGAGTGGATGGCCCACAGATCCTCAACTATATAGATAATTCCTGTAAAGAGTTGCTGGCTTTTCCTCCGGGGTGAAACCCTGATCTTGTCAATGACATAATTGCCCTGTGATGAGGAGCCGAGGAAGGTGAAACTGTAGTGTGAGAAGGCGTTGGGTGCCAGTGGTGATATAGCCGCTCCGGCAAGCACGGGCTGGTAGAAGCTGGCTTCTATATAGTCCATGGGTGAGGCCTGGCCCTGGCCAATCTGTTCACTTGAGTTGGATGAGATAACGTGGTTTACGTATCTGTCCGGGGCGTTGAAGGTGATGATGCTGACCGACTCGGAAAAATAGTATTTGCCCTCCTCCAGGTTGCCCTCATTGGCTTCTATCTCCATTCTTCGCTTCAGCATCTCAGGGATCTTGTCGACGGTACCGCCGCCCCTGATATATACTTCCGCCCTGTACATTCTGACCTGGTTCAGATGGAACGGGGCCATCCCTATCGCCTTGCGCATGATGAAGTAAGCAGGGTCTTTGCCTGAGGCTGAGACTCTTACAGGTGGTATCTCAAAGAGTTGTTCAGCCATGGAGATGTCAGCTCTGACATCTTCGCCGGAGAGGTTAAATTTTCTGTTCACAGGAACATAGCCGAGGAACTGGTAGTTGACGGTATAGCTGCCCGGGGGCAGGCTGATCTCATAGTACCCGTCATTGTTGGAGGTTGTGCCCTGGCGCAGTTCGGTGATATAAACAGAAGCGGAGGGCATGGGGAAGCCTTTGCTGTCGGTGATTCTGCCTTTCAATGACTGAGACTGTAAAAGGTTTATCGGGAGAAGCAGCAGGGTTATTATGAGCACTCCGGTAAGGCGCATATTCAGTCTGTCTCTTCGGGATGATCCTTTAGTGATGTGCCGGCAATAACTATGACGAACTCGCCCCTGGGCGGAGTGTTTCTGAAGTGTTCTGCCAGCGAGGAGAGAGTGCCCCGGATGGTTTCCTCAAATTTCTTAGTCATCTCCCGCGAGACAGAGGCGCGGCGGTCACCTCCCAGCGCTTCTGCCAGTTGCCCGAGGGTCTTCACCACCCTGAAGGGCGATTCGTAGAAAATCATTGTTCTCTCCTCTGAAGCCAGTGATGTGATCCTCTTCAGTCTGCCCTTTTTATGGGGCAGGAATCCCTCGAAGCAGAAACGGTCTGAGGGCAGGCCGGAGGCTACCAGTGCCGGGACGAAGGCGGTAGGGCCGGGAAGGGATTCAACGGGTATCTCCCGCTCGATGCACCTGCGCACCAGCAGGAAGCCGGGATCGGAGATGCCCGGGGTGCCGGCGTCGGAGATGAGAGCAGTGACCGTTCCTCTCTCAATGTTGTCACAGACCGCCTCCAGGCTGCGGTGCTCATTGAATTTGTGATGTGAACGCAGCGGTACGGTAATGCTGTAATGGTCAAGAAGAATTCTGCTGGTCCGGGTATCCTCGGCAAGGATCAATCCGGCCGATTTGAGCACCTCCAGGGCACGGATGGTGATATCACCAATGTTGCCGATGGGGGTTGGGACCAGGATCAGTTTAGACATTCAGGCTGAATTTTCTGCGGACAACATCCACGAATGATGACTGTGCCGCAGGATCGGAGCCCATGACGGTGCTCTCATCAAGTATTCTCATGGCCTCGCCGAGGTTGGCGGCAGCATTGAGGCGTCTGATAGTGTCACTGTATGCCAGCGCATCGCCGCTGAAGAGCTCGCGGATATAATAGAACCGGTCATTGATGCCTATTGCCGCGCCTATGTCAGCTATCGGTTTGTTATGCATGACAGATGAGATTACCTCGTCCTTCCTTGCCGGTGATATCTTCTCGCCAATAGTGCCGGAAGGAATAAACCTGTCTGCCAGGATTCCCTTTGATGCTTCCTGGGCTTTAGGGGTTGCCTCCGCATGTTTGTTATTCTCCTCTTCGGGTGCAACAGCCTTAACCGGGTCCGGAAGATGTTCCGGCTCAGGCCGTGGCTCCGGCTTCGGAAGCGGTTCAGGCCTGGGCGGCAGTTCAGGCCTGGGTGGTTGTTCCGGACCGGGCATGGGCTCAGGCATCTTTTCATTTATCTGTTCGCTCTGCGCACCTGGCGCCGGCTCTGCCTGCTTGCCGGCATCGGTTAGTCCGGGAAGCAGCTTCAGCAGGTAAGCGGCACTATGAACCCGTGAACGGGCAAGTTCAATCTCGGCCTGTTCAGACCCGGATACGCCGGAGAGCTGTTCCAGCAATGCCATCGCCTCATCCAGGTCCCTTCCTATTATGTTTACAGCTTTCAGGAAATCCATCTCCCTCTGTTTTTTATTCTGATCGTTTTCTTTATTTTGCAAAAGTAATCATTATTAGTTTTCAGGCCTGCTTTGACCAGGACTGAGTATTCAACGGCACAATCGCGATCTGAAGTATGGAGTTTCTCGAAAATTCGGTTGACAACGCCGGCAAGCGTGGATCAGTGGAGGTGATAGCCGGTTCCATGTTCTCAGGCAAGACCGAGGAGCTGATAAGGAGACTCCGGCGTGCCATGTTCGCCGGCCTGAAAGTTGAGATATTCAAACCTGCCATAGACACCAGGTATTCGGAAGACAGGGTGGTATCACATGATGAGAAGTCAATAATGTCAACTCCGGTTGAGAATGCCTCATCAATCCTTCTTCTCGCACATGGCATTGAGGTTGTTGGCATTGACGAAGCACAGTTCTTTGACGACAGCCTGGTGGATGTGTGCACCATGCTGGCTGATGGGGGCGCCAGGGTGATCGTCGCAGGGCTTGACATGGATTTCTCAGGCAGACCTTTCGGCCCCATGCCTGCACTAATGGCTGTGGCCGAATATGTCAGCAAGGTGCATGCCATATGCGTCAGGTGCGGCAACCTGGCAAACTACTCACACCGCAAGACCAACGAGGAAAAGGTAGTTGTGCTTGGAGAAAAGGATATCTACGAGCCACTGTGCCGCTCATGCTATAAGAAAGCTGTTGACAGGTGAATCTCAGCCCAGCTTGCTGATCTTTTCGAGCCTGGCAGAATCTACTATGCTTATCTTTTTTCCCTCAAGTGAGATGACTGACTCGGTGGCGAACATTGAGAGGGTGCGTATGGCATTGGAAGTGGTCATGTTCGAAAAACAGGCCAGGTCTTCACGCGAGACATATGCCCTTATCGTCCGCCCGTCATTTTCGAGGCCGTAAGTGTCACGCAGAACAAGAAGCGATTCAGCCAGACGGCCGCGGATATGCTTCTGCGTAAGTGATACGGTTCGTTTGTTTGAAAAAGAGAGTTCAACAGCCATCATCCGCATCAACTTCACAGAGAGATCCGGATTGTGCCTGATCAGCTTCATGAAAGGATTCCTTTCAAAGCGGCAGATACCCGAGTCTTCAATAGCTACCGCCGAAGCAGAATAGGTGTTGCCGCTGATAAAGGCTGCAAAACCTATCAGTCCCTGCGGCCTGACCATCCTTATTATCTGCTCCCGGCCGCCTATCCCTTCCTTGTAAACTTTAACCTTTCCGAAAGCAAGACAGTATAAACCTGCGGGCCTGGCTCCCTCGTTGAAAATCATCTCCCCCTTTTTTAACGAAAAGCAGTAATGATCCTGGATCAGGAACTCCTTGTCCTTGTCCGGCAACTCCCTGAAAAGAGAGAATGGTCCTTCAATACATTGTTCCAGATACGGATTGGTATATAACATTTCCCCTTATGTTAAACAACATACAAAGATATTAAAAATGTGGACAAAGGGCGAAATTAACGTTTTTTAACACACTATCTCTCAGATAGTTGAGCGTCAGGGGGATTATCAGCGGTAGCGTGATATTATGGGAATTCTCCTACCGCTGCCAAACGCCTTTGAGGAGACTCTCAGAACGGGAGGTGTCTGTTTTCTCTTGAACTCGCTGGTTCTCACCAGCCTGATGATCTTTTCAACAAGTTCCTTATCATGAACCTCTCTGATAATCCTGTCAGCTGACCATTCCAGGTCAATATACATATAGAGGACAGGGTCAAGGATACTGTAGGGAGGGAGTGAATCGGTATCCAGCTGATCAGGCTTAAGCTCTGCTGACGGGGGTTTGATGATGATGGCTTCAGGTATTATCTCACTGTGGGTGTTTATCTCCCTGGCCAGCCGGTAAACATCCGTTTTGTAGACGTCGCCTATTACTGACAGGCCGCCGGCCATATCTCCGTAAAGTGTTCCATAACCTGTGGCTGCCTCGCTTTTGTTGGAGGTATTCAGAAGCATGTAACCCAGTTTATTGGCGAAGGCCATCAGTATTACTGCCCGGAGGCGCGACTGTATGTTTTCTTCCGTAACGTCCGGCTTCATGCCTTTAAAGTAGGGCTGCAGGGTCTTTTCCATCACCAGCCTTGCCTCCTCAATGCTCACTATGTGATAAGGTACTCCCAGGGCTGAAGCCATTTTCACCGAGTCAGAGAGGGAGTGATCCGAAGAGTAGACAGAGGGCATCAGCAGTGCCAGTGTGTTTTCAGGACCGAGGGCTTCGGCTGCCAGGGCAAGGACCACTGCTGAATCGATTCCTCCTGAGAGCCCTATGATGGCTTTCTTCAATCCTCCCTTGGTAAAAAAGTCCCTTATACCGGTTACCAGTGCCCGGTGTATTAGTCCGGTCATCTCTTCCGGCAGTGGCGGAGGCAGTTCATACCTTCCCCTGTCACATCCCGGTGAGGGAATTTCCACTATCCTGATCTCTTCAGAGCAGAAGGCAAGTTTCTCAAGTACAGTGCCATCGGCATCAATCAGCACGGATGATCCGTCAAAGATAAGGTCAGTGTAGCCGCCGGTCTGGTTGACTGACACCAGGGGTACCTTAAATTCCCTGGCATTTCGGACAAAGACCTCTTCTCTCACGGCTATACGGTTGTGTGAGAAGGGATTTGCGGCAATATTTATTATCAGTGAAGGTTTCTCCTTCATTATCTCATCAAGGGGGGAGACACTGTAGAGGCGCCACAAGCCCTTGTCTCCGAAGGGTTGTTCATCCCATATGTCCTCACAAATGGTTACTGCGATCTTATGTCCGTTGAGGCTGACTGCTCCGAAATGGTTTCCGGGCTGGAAGTACCTGTCCTCATCAAAGATATCATAAGTCGGGAGGAGAGTTTTGTGAATGACTGCCCTGACCTTCCCCTCTGCCAGCAGGAATGCCGAGTTGTGAAGACTCTTCCCGTAAACGCCTGTGTTGGGTGACGGGCTCCCCACGATGGCAGCAATGCCTTTACAGTGTGAAGCTATATCGGTCACTGCAGCCATTGAGGCGGTGATTGTATCACTCCTCAGCAACAGGTCAAGAGGAGGATAGCCCGTGACCGCAAGCTCGGAAAATATTGCCAGCTCTGCGCCTCCGTCACGTGCTTGCCGGATGGCAGCAATAATTTTACTGCTGTTGCCGGCAATGTCGCCGGGGATATAGCTGAGTTGTGCAAGAGCTACCTTCATTCCGGATGAGTCAAAACTTCAATCCAAGTCTGAATCTGACCATTCTCAGGGTTGATCTGTCATGGTGCTGGTACACATCTCTCAGGTCTTTGGTGACATCAAAGAAATCCTGGGCATAGCTTAGCCCTGCAATAAGACTGGCGTCAATCGGGAGCTCGTACTCTATGCCGCCGCCTACATGCCAACCGGCATTGAGGCCGTACACCTCGTTCTTGCCATTCTCGTCATTTATCTGGAGGGTGGGCAGGTCAACTGTTGACTTAAGCAGCATCCTTATGTCAAATCCCATGTCAGTGAAATATGTAAAATAGCCAACCTGGTTGGTCTGGAGCCGCACGCCTGCAGGGATGTTCATATACTTGAGATTATACCTTATCTCATCTCCGGCAGGAATCACCTGTTCAAAATTGGTGAACACCATCTTGTGATCTTCGGTAACGCTCTGTCTCCCTCCTGCAGAGAAGAAGCTTATACCTGTTGAAATTGCATAGTTGTCAGCAAAATATTGCAGAACATTGAGTCCAATGTCAAAACCTGGCCTGGCCCCTTCTCCTGAATATTCCGATTCATTTGAACCAATCCATGAGATTACCGGGTCAGCATGGACCACGAACACAATCTCCTGTGACAGAACGCGTGCCGGGAGCACCGTTATCAGCATCAGGGTCATAACCCTCAGTGCCGTCAGGTTGATTTTTCTTTTCATCTTCTCATTCGTTGCGGGGCTAAAATTATAAATAAATGTCCTTATTTTGCACTGTTAACATGACATAACAGCTTTTATGACCCGATTTGCATCACTGGTTACCCTCACAACAGCATTTCTGATTCTGATTGTCACTGCCTCATGCCGGCGTGATCCTTACAAGGTCAACCTTACAGGCATTGAGGTTGAGGTTGACATCAGGGATCTGGCGGGTGATATTTTCGGCACTCCGCCAAACGAGATGGCTGACAGGGCTGAAACACTCAAGCAGGAGTATGGAAGTGCCCTGGAGACCTACAGCACTGTAATAGGTCTGGGCGATCCGTCAGACGAACGGTGGAAGTCGGCATTCATACTCTTTGCCACTGACCTGCGCAACCTTGATCTCTATGACAATGTGAAGCGTGTATGGCCTGAAACGGATGGATTAAGGGAGGAGCTTACCGATGCTTTCAGGCACTACCGGTACTACTTCCCTGGCAGGATTGTTCCTGAGGTGATATCATGCATCTCTGTATTCAACAACAGCATCATTGTTGATGATTCGCTGCTGATGGTAAGTCTTGACCGTTATCTCGGAGCCGATTCGGAGTATTATCCGTCACTGGGGATCTATTCCTACCAGGCACGCAAGATGACACCTGCATATACTGCTTCTGATTGCATTTATGCATGGGCTGCAACGGAGTGGGATTACAGTTTGGCCGGATATGGCACCAAAAACCTGCTGAACTCAATGCTCCATGAAGGAAAGCTTGTCTATTTCACCAGGAGGATGATGCCTTCGTTGCCTGATACCATCCTTTTCGGATTTACAGGGGAGCAGCTTGATTTCTGCGTTGCCGGCGAGGGTCTTATGTGGGAGTATCTTGTCAGCAGGGATCTGCTCTTCTCAACTGACGCATTCCTGATACGTAAATTTACGGGTGAATCACCTTTCACCAGTTACTTTACGGAGGAGTCGCCGGGAAGGGCTGTGGTCTGGACTGGTTTCCGAATCATTGAGAGATTTATGAACAACAACCCTGATGTGACAATGGAGCAGCTGATGGCCATGACTGACTGTCAGGCTATCCTCGGGGGCGCAAAGTATAAACCTAAATGAACCGGCTCACAGGAAGGTAAAGGAGAGACCTGGCCAATCAAAAAAAGGAGCTGCCCGTCAGGACAGCTCCCATAAATCCTAAAAAAAAGGGAATGCGGTTTATGCCGGATGAATTGCCTCAACAGGGCAAACGTCGGCGCAGGCACCACAATCGGTACATATATCCGGGTCGATTTTATAAATATCGCCCTCAGATATAGCCTCAACCGGACATTCATCTATACAGGTTCCGCAAGCTGTGCAATCATCTGAAATTTTGTAAGCCATTACTACTGTTTTTAAAGATTACGGGTGTAAAATTATCTCTTATTTTTATTCTTTCCTAACCGGGACAGAAATAAATTCACCCTTGTCAGGAAGTATATCAAATACGGTGCCATTAATGGCTGATCAGCAATCTCTGTCGCAATTTAAGCATCAGAAGTCGAGGCTGAATGAAAGGTAGAAAATTTTCGGAAGGATATATCCGTTGTCAATTCCCCATGCCAGGTCAGCCCTGATGAAGTATCCGAAGAGCTGAGCCCGTGCTCCGCCGCCAAATCCCATAACCAGGGGTTCCCGCATGGCGTCAACGGTCACCTTTACAGGGCCGTTCTGATAGACCTGGTCATTCCAGTAGTTCTCATTGCCCCAGGGATCCCATCCTGTCCAGGCCATGCCTATGTCATAAAAGCCTACCAACTGGAAGCTGTTAAGCAGGTTGGAGCGCAGCGGGTGGCCTGCGAAGTACCTAATTACCGGCCATCTTAACTCGCTGTTGATCAGTGCAAAGTTGCTTCCGTTGCGGATGTTCTGTGTAAAACCCCTCATATTGGTAGCCAGTGCCTGGAATCCGTAATTTACATTCGGGTTGACAGGCACAGTCTGGTCAAACATGGGCACATTGCTGAAGGGCAGTTTCATCCAGTTGTCAACGCCTCCCATATAATAAATCAGTCTTGAGGGGCCGAAGGAGCTGCTGGCAGCAAAACGGTTTGCCCATATCAGGTCACGGTGGATCTTCTGATAATGTCTGAAATCAGCTCCCAGCACAAACATGTCACTCTTGCTTGCATTGACCTCCCTGTAATACTCGGCGAACACCTTGAACCGGGTGCCGTAATAGATATTGATTGTCCGTTTGCGGGTATTGTCATAGATGACCTCACCCTTCAGGCCGGCCCAGTGACGGTCAAACGACGGGGCCATGAGAGTGGCCAGATCGGTTGACTGCAATACGTAGCTGTCATAGCGGTAGGTAAGGGTTCCTTTCAGTGACAGAACGGCGCTGAGCGGTTTCCTGAGCGACATATAGGTTGTGTAGCTCTTAATCTTGTAATAGCTGGTGTCATTGTATGTGTCAAATGACTGCTTGTGGAAGATTATCTGCTTGTCAAACTTACCCCTCAGTGCCTCAAGGCTTACCAGGTACTCATTACTGTCAAAATTACCGGAGAATCTGAAGCCGCCGGTGATCCGGTAATCTTCAAACAGGTCTATCGTACCTATCTTGATAAGCATATTCAGTCCCGGGTTGAAGTATGGAGCTCCGCCGTTATAGGCCTGGTAGGTGTTGTTCAGGAAGTTAAAGTCGACCTGCGTGGCAGTGTAGTTATTGTAGAATGCCGGTGTGTAGACCAGGGCATTGGGCATATTGAGCCTGGAGGTGTCAAGGTTGATGTCCATGTAATCCTTCCTCCATTGGAGTTCATAGAAGTTCTCCTTTTCCTTTTCGAATACGTAATTCCGGAAGTCAATTGGCTCATCAGCGGGGGCGTAGTATTCGTACAGGGGCTTTTTCAGCGTGTCATTCATACGGGCCCTTTCTGCAAGGAGCCACTCCCTGACCTGGTTGATGCTGTCAGCTGCCCTGAGAAGTTCTGACTCCTCCATCCTCCACATTGTTGTCTTGATGTCATCGTTGTCAACGGCTGCCGTCTCATCTGAGGGGCCGGTCATGAGCCGGTATCGCCCTGCGTTGAATATTATAGCTGCATCCTGACCTCCGTTCCTGTCAAAGGCTTCAAGGTTCCTGGGGAAATCAGTGACCTGGCGTGAGTTAATGAAATAAGTGTAATGGAGCGCGGTATCAATGTAAGCAATTGTGCTGTCAACAATGCCGGTATAGTGATTCATGATTCCGTTGCCGTTCCCGGTGAATCCGGCTGAAGTAACAGTAGCCTGCAGTGGTCTCGTGAGATCCTGCATGGAATCTTCATCAAGCCTTGTGAGTTTGCCGTCACGTGCCCTGAGATCATAGGTAAACAGGTTATAGGTCAGTCCTGTTCTCTCCTGCGGGTCACCTGTGTTGGTGAGAGTATCAGTCAGCCTGTTCGAGGAAAAGATAATGGTTTCTTCCTTACCCTTGATGAAAGAGGGATGCAGGTCATCTGCCACATCAAAGGTTATACGTTCGTTGGTGCCGCTTATAATGGTATGCACATATATGTCAGTCATGCCGTTGATCACGGCTGAAGCCAGCAGGCGGGATCCGTCAGGTGAGTAGGAGAGCGACAATACCTTTTCAAAGAAGGGCATTGTCCTCTGTTCTCTCTTTTTCTGGGCCATGCGGTAGAAATAGAGCTGTACGGCGCCTTTCTCTTCATTGGCGAAGGTGAGTATCTCTCCTCCCGGGTGCCATGTCATTACCGGGTAGGCGTAATCAACAGTCTGTTCGAACCGTGGTTCAATTGTAAATATCTTGTCTGACTTGCCTGTAGAAGTGTCATAGATCCATATTTTTCTCTTGCCCCAGTCATTTGATACCCAGGCTACATATCTGCCATCAGGACTAACCTTTACTGCAGTGAACCGCTCGTAGTGCCTTCCCTTCTTGATTTCAGGCGGTTTGACATAGTTCTCTCCCGGCTTGATCTCATAATATGCGCTGTAGTAGTTCCTCCAGTCGCGATAGGTATCCTTGATGCTCTTCCCCAGTCCATAAAGGAACCCGTCCTCTATATTGCGGTAAATCTTTGACAGATAGATAATGTTTGGTATGATTGCATCTCCGTATGTATCTCCAATATATTTCCAGAATGAGTGTCCGGCAAAGACTGCCTCATCATACTCAAGATTGTCAAGGTTACGGTAGCGGTTATTCTCAAAGCCGTCCCTGACACGGTTATCCGTCTCGCTGTCCCATCCGAAGGCAACATAGTTGATCAGTCCCTTTATATACCAGTCAGGTATCTGTATCTGGTTGTTGCTGGTCACCCTGTCACGGAGATCAGCGTTATAAATCATCTCATAGACCACCACTTCGGCAATGGCAGAGGCAATCTGTTTGTCAAACTCCTCGTGGTCACCGTTGAACCACAGCATCACCTTATTTTTGATCACGCGGCTGTACCCGCCAACGTTGTAGTCCTCCTCGGCCGAGATAAGGCCAATATTGCTCTGACGGAAATCGTTCTTCTTGTTATAGACTATAAGAATAGGGCGTTTATCAAGGGTATAGTCAAAGTAATCTTCTATCTCGTCAAGTTTCTCCTTTGCCACCACCGAGGCATATTCGGCCACCTCACGGCCGAACTCATTGTAGTAGACGTCCATCTCATCAAACCTGAACCAGGTCCAGTAAAAATCCTTATGCTGCACCCGGTTCTTTCCGAAGGTCATCTGCATGCCATTGTAGAACTGGCCGAAAGCAGGGGTGACTGTCAGAAAACAGAAGATTGCCAGGAACAGTATTAAGGGTCTTTTTCTTGTCATAAGCAATGGCGGAAAGCCTCCGCATCGGAACAAAATCTGTTCCAAAAGAGAGTAACCGTGAGACAAATCTAATGTATAAACCAATAAAAAAACAACGACATATACTTTTTTGTTAATTTTGGCGGTTATTATGATACAACCCGAATGGCCTGATCTTTGTTAATGAAATGAGTTGACAACCGGCAGGCCCGGAAGGGGCAGTAAGTATATGTATTATGAAACCTGAATGTTGTTTCATTACAGGCAAGAATGAGAACAAATATGGTAACATGAGGGTTCCATGTGATATTTCAAATCAAATAGTTTACACATGAAAAGATTTTTGACATTTCTGGTTTTATCAATGACTTTTGCCGGGCTGGCAGCGCAGCCTAAGCTGAATTTTGCCAGCACCCGTCATAATTACGGCAACATCAAGGAGGAAGCCGGCAAGCAGGAAGCTGTTTTTCACTTTACGAACACCGGTGATTCGGTTCTGGTGATAACCAGGGTGCAGCCCTCATGCGGCTGTACAGCCTCAGACTATACCAAAGCTCCCGTTCCTCCGGGAGGTAAGGGATTTGTTACAGCGGTGTTCGATCCGCGTGGTTACAACAGCCGTTTTGCCAAGAGCATCTCGGTCTATTCAAATGCCAGGCCAGCTGTGACGGTTCTGATAATTGAAGGAGAGGTTACCCCGCGTGAAAAGACGCTGGAGGAGCAGTATACCTTTGCTGTGGGTCCGGTCAGGTTCCAGTCGAACCACCTGGCATTCACCACCACTAAGAAGACGGAAAAAAAGATCAGGGTGATGCCAGTAATCAACACATCGAAGGAACCGGCCACGGTAGAGTTTGAAGGATTGCCTGCTCATCTCAAGCTCAAGGTTTCACCTGCCACCCTCAAGCCGGGGGAGAAGGGTATTATTGAAGGCACCTACGATGCGAAACTTAATGATGGTGCCTGGGGCAACGTGAATGACCTGGTGCGCCTGAAGGTAAATGGCCAGCAACAGCCGAACATATATCTTTATGTGTCAGCCAACCTGGTTGAAGACTTTTCAGGCCTCAGTGCGCAGGAGCTTGCCAACGCCCCGGTTTTCAAACTGGAGTCGAACACCGTTAATTTCGGGACCATTCCGCAGAAGTCATCAGCTGATGTGGAATTCTCCTTCACCAATGAAGGTAAGAGTGACCTGATCATCAGGCATGTCAAGTCGGGCTGCGGATGTACGGCACTGATGCCTACAGAAAATGTGATCAAGCCCGGAGATAAGGGTTCCATCAAGGCGAAGTTTAATTCGGGAGGCTACAAGGGTCAGATATACAAGAATATCTTTGTTTACACCAATGATCCCAAGAACTCACAGGTAATGCTGATGATCAAGGGTGAGGTGCTGGTTCCTGAGAGCAGCGCGAAGTAAAAGAGCAGAGGGAGGCAATCAGAAGAATGACCAGGGAAAGGAGATCAGCCGGGGCTCTCTCGGTACAGCAGGGAGTACCCCAGCCTCCGAGCATAAACCCTGACATGCTGAGCCGCATCAGGAAGACCAGGCGCAGGAGACTAAGCGCTGACGATTATGCTGACGGTATTCTGCGCGGCAACCGTACCATCCTCAGTCAGGCCATAACCCTGATAGAGAGCAATCTTCCCGAACACTATGAACTTGCACAGGCGGTGGTGGAACGCTGTCTTCCGGCCAGCTCGCGATCAGTAAGGGTGGGCATAACAGGCGTCCCGGGTGCAGGCAAGAGTACCTTTATTGACACCTTCGGTTCATTGCTGACGAGGCACTACGGAAGACGCCTGGCCGTGCTGGCCATTGACCCCAGCAGCCAGCAGAGCGGGGGCAGCATTATGGGTGATAAGACCAGGATGGAACAGCTGAGCACTGACCCTGATGCCTTTATCCGCCCTTCACCCTCCGCAGGCACTCTTGGGGGAGTGGCAAGAAAAACCCGGGAAACAATTATACTTTGTGAAGCTGCCGGATTTGATACCATCCTGGTAGAGACGGTAGGGGTGGGACAGTCAGAGACGGCGGCCCATTCAATGGTCGACTTCTTCCTGGTGCTGATGCTTGCCGGCGCAGGTGACGAACTGCAGGGGATCAAGAGAGGCATCATGGAGATGGCTGACACCATTGTTATTACCAAGGCTGACGGAGCCAATGTGCGTAAGGCCGAAATGGCGCGGACGGAGTACAGGAACGCTCTTCATCTTTTCCCGCCGGCACCGTCGAAATGGAATCCGAGGGTCCTCACCTGCTCCTCGCTGGAAAAGACCGGAATAGCGGAAATATGGGAAACCATTCGCGAATATGTAAGTATTACCAAGAGCAATGGCTGGTTTTGGGAGAGAAGGAGAGAACAGGCAGTGACACGAATGCACGAAACCATCAATGACACACTGAAACATGCCTTCTACAGCCACCCGGAGGTGGAAGCCATGCTGCCTGAACTGGAGCGCCAGCTCCGTGAGGGTGAGACCACATCATACAAACCTGCCACACTGCTGCTCGACAAGTATTTCGGGCGTGAAGGCAAATAATTAAATAATTGTATATTTGAACCTTCACAAAAAAATTGTGTTTACTGATTAAGGTTCATCAGAAGTAACCTGAATGAGAAGACAATTACAGATTGTGGTGATCAGACAAAAAAGCATGTGCAATTCTTTCATTGAAACAATTAATAATTAAACGTATGAAAAAGACAATTATCCTTTTGCTGACAGTTGTGGCAATAATATCATGTGCCAGGGAGCCCGGGTTCAGAATCACCGGAACGATAGACGGTGCCGGAAATGAGACGGTAGTCCTTCAGAAAAGAATAGCCGGTGGTTATGAAGTCATTGACTCTGCAGCACTTGATAACGGGGCATTTACCATGGAAGGAGTGGTTGAATACCCGCAGTTGGTCAACCTGGCTGTCAAGGGCAAAAGAGGAGGACTCAATTTTTATATCGAAAACTCGGACATAACTATCAGAGGTCATGCCGATTCATTATACATGGGATCAGTGAGCGGTTCGGCCACCCAGGCTGAGTTCGACAGTTTCAGGGCTATGTTTGATGAGACCAATGCTTCAATGTCAGAAATATTTGACCGTTACCGTACTGCAAGGATGGAGGGAAACGAGGAGCTGGCCTCTGAGCTTGAGAAGGAGCTGAACACTCTTGATGAAAGACAGAATGAGCTCAGAAGGGAGTTTATTGACAACCACCCGTCATCATACGTTACACCTGCCATCATTAATGAGATGGCATACTATCTTGATGCCGGTGAACTGGAAGGGCTGCTGGGTAAGCTTGATACTTCCCTGAATAAGGTTCAGTCAGTGATCACCATGAAGGAGAGGCTTGTACAACTCAAGGCTGTTGCCATAGGTCAGAAGGCGCCTGACTTCACCCTGAATGACGTTGATGGCAATCCTGTATCACTCTATTCAAAACTTGGGGGTGACACCAAACTGTTGCTGCTCGATTTCTGGGCCGGATGGTGCGGACCATGCCGACAGGAGAATCCCAACGTGGTAAAGGTTTGGAAGGAGTATAACAAAAAGGGTTTTGACGTATTCGGAGTGTCACTTGACCGCACCAGGGAAGACTGGCTGAAGGCCATCGAGGATGACAACCTGACATGGACACACGTCTCTGACCTCAAGTTCTGGGACTGCGCACCTGCACGGCAGTACGCCGTCAGCGCCATCCCGGCCAACTTCCTCCTTGACGGCAACGGCATCATAGTGGGTCATAACCTTCGTGGTGATGCACTGGGAGAGAAGGTAAAAGAACTTCTTGGCACTAACTAATAGAAAATTTTATTAATTTAGGTAGCCGTTGGGGCGTGTGTCTCAACGGCTATCATACTTTAAATATAAGATAATGAGCAAGAAAGAGCAGTTTTTTGATCACATTAAGGGCGGGTATGCCTGCAAGGGCGACTATATTGTTCTTGGTGGAGCCATGCTTGACGGAGCAGCAATCGCGGATGCACACATACAAATCCCGCTTAAGACCCTCAACAGGCACGGCCTGATAGCAGGGGCTACCGGAACAGGAAAGACAAAGACTCTGCAAGTGATCACTGAACAGCTCTCACTCAAGGGCATACCGTCATTGGTGATGGACGTTAAGGGTGATCTCAGCGGTGTTGCCAAACCGGGCAGTGAGAATGACTTCATCAGGAACAGGCACTCCGCCATGAACCTGCCGTATTCAACCATGGGTTTTCCGGTAGAGCTGCTTACAATATCAGAACAGAATGGTGTCAGGTTACGTGCCACGGTCTCTGAGTTCGGGCCGGTGCTCTTCTCCCGCATCCTTGACCTGAATGATGTCCAGTCAGGCATAATGTCAATAATTTTTAAATATTGTGATGATCACAAACTCGGGCTGATTGACCTGAAAGACATACGGAAGGTGATCCAGTACCTGACGGGCGAAGGGAAGGCTGAGCTGGAGAAGGAATACGGGGCAATGTCAACAGCCTCCACGGGAGTGATACTGCGCAAGATCATTGAACTGGAACAGCAGGGGGCGGAACGGTTTTTTGGTGAGGAATCATTTGACATCAGGGATCTGATGCGCAGGGACAGCAACGGCAACGGTTATATTAACATAATAAGACTCACTGACATACAGGACAAGCCCAAGCTCTTTTCCACCTTTATGCTCCAGCTTCTGGCGGAGGTATACAACACGATGCCCGAGAAAGGCGACCAGCCCAAGCCTGAACTGATGATATTCATTGATGAGGCACATCTTATCTTTAACCAGGCAAGCAAAGTGCTGCTGGAGCAGATTGAAACAATTGTCAAACTCATTCGTTCCAAGGGTGTGGGAGTTTATTTCATTACCCAGAATCCTATGGATGTGCCTGCTTCAGTACTGGCGCAGCTAGGTCTTAAGGTGCAGCATGCCCTTCGTGCCTTCACGGCCAATGACCGGAAGGACATCAAACTGACGGCTGAAAACTTCCCTATCTCGGAATACTATGACACTGAAGAGACGCTAACCTCACTCGGTACCGGGGAAGCATTGGTGACGGCACTCAACGAAAAGGGGATTCCGACACCACTGGCTGTTTTAATGGTGCGTGCACCGATGAGCCGGATGGATATTCTTACACAGGAGGAGATTGACATGATCAACAGTTCGTCACACCTGGTGACGAGATATTCACGTGTGATTGACCCCGAAAGCGCCGCAGAAATGCTTGAAAAAAAGATACAGGCAGCAGAACAGAAAAGAAGTGATGCGGCGGCAAGGAAAGCAGATCAGAAAGCAGGAAGGGCCGGAACGACAACAAGGAGAAGGACAGCAACCCATCCGGTGGTGAAGGTGCTGACTTCTGCCACATTCATCCGTGGTGTGATGGGAATACTTACCAGGGCAATGAAGTAGAAGTACAATATTCCAAATAATACACTTTTTAATCAAAAAATGAGAAACATGAAAAAGATCAACATTGGATTGACACTTGTTCTTGTTGTGGCACTCCTGACAGCAGGATGCGCATCAATGAACAAAACAACAAAAGGTGCTGCTGTAGGAACTGCTGCAGGCGGAGCCATGGGTGCAGTAATAGGCAAGGCTGCCGGCAACCCGGCCCTGGGCGCCATAATAGGGGCCACTGTTGGCGGTGCAACAGGCGCCATCATCGGCCGCGAGATGGACAAACAGGCTGCCGAAATTGAACAGAGTGTTCCCGATGCAAAGGTGGAACGCGTGGGTGAAGGCATAGTTGTGGAATTCAGCAGTGCCGTTCTCTTCGGTTTTGATCAGTCAGATCTGTCTGCAGAAGCTATGGCTAACCTTGATAAGCTGGTAACGGTACTGAATACCTATCCTGACACAAATATTGAGATTCAGGGTCATACTGACAGCAAGGGCTCTGAGAAATACAATCAAACCCTCTCCGAAAAGAGGGCGGGTACCGTTTCAACATACCTTGCTGGTAAAGAGATTACGGCTGAACGTATCACTACCAAAGGTTTTGGAGAAACAATGCCTGAATATGACAACGAGACCGAGGAGGGAAGGGCACAGAACCGCAGGGTGGAGTTCCTGATCACGGCAAATGAAAAGATGATTGCTGAAGCAGCTGCCGAAGCAGAAAAGTAATAGATTAAAAGGAAGTTAAATTAACTAAATAGTCAAATTATGAAAAAAAGGATTCTATCTGTCGTTGCTATTTTAGCTTTGTCAGCCTATGCTCTTCAGGCACAGGTTGATTTCGGGATTGTTGCGGGGCCGAATTTCCAGAACATGGTTGGGAAGGATGCCGGCGGAGATAAGATGACCAACGGACTTATTGTGGGTTTTCATGCCGGAGTAAAGGCCAACATACCGGTGGCGCCTGATTTCTACTTTCAGACCGGGCTTCTGTTCTCGCAGAAGGGGTCGAAAAATAATGAGGGCCTCCTTCCTATGAAGAGCAGTGGTGATTACACTACAACAACCAGGATATCATATCTGGAACTGCCGCTGCATTTGCTCTTCCGTCCCACCCTGGGCTCCGGGCATATGCTTGTGGGTTTCGGTCCGTATGTGGCAGCAGGTATTACCGGCAAGCAGGTAGTTGATTATGGCAGCCTGCCGTCAATGGAGCAGAATATCAAGTTTAAGGGTGAGATAACCAACAGTGAGCGTTGGGATGTGGAGAATGCCTACTATAAGCGTTTTGATGCCGGTGCAGACATCTTTGCCGGCTACGAGTTCAGTTTGGGTCTCTACTTCCAGCTCAATGCCCAGCTCGGACTGTTGAACATGATCCCGGCCCTGGAGGATGGCGGCGACCAGCCGAACCTTAAAAACACCGGGTTCAGCCTGTCACTGGGATATAACTTCTAGTTATACCTGTAACGCAGGGGGAAATTAAAACATACAGATTGACTGAGGCCGTCTGCACTTGCAGGCGGCTTCTTTTTGGCTGTTGTTGTCATTTGAGGCGGAAGTGGTCAGAATCCCCTGAGGTCCATGAATACAGTTGGTATCAGCAGCAGGAAACCGAGGAGGAAGAGGATCACAATGAAAGGCAGTACCCATTTGAACCACTTGTCATAGGGAATCTTCGCCACGCTCAGTACACCCAGGAGTACCCCTGAGGTGGGGGTAATCATGTTGGTAAACCCGTCGCCTAGCTGGAATGCCACCACTGTTGCCTGACGTGATACACCTATCAGATCAGAGAACTGTGACATCATTGGCATTGTCAGGGCAGCCTTGGCAGACCCGGATGGCATGAAAAGATTGATGACTGTCTGGGTAATGTACATCATGGTGACGGAAGCCATCCTTCCGGCCCCTGATATTGACTCGGAAAGTCTGTACAGAAGTGTGTCAATTATGTTCCCGTTCTCGAGGATAATAATAATGCCTCCCGCCAGTCCTACAATCAAAGCAGCCGACTGTATATCCTTCACCCCGTCAAGAAAAAGCTTGGTGATCCTGTTGGCATCATAACCCATTGCTATCCCGCATGCCAGTCCCATTGCAAAGAACAGGGTTGCTATCTCCATTATGTACCATCCGTATCCCATCACTCCTGTGATCAGGAACAGGATTGTAAAGGCCAGAAGATCTATTATGAAAAAGTGAACTGATTTCCTGAGCGTTAACCATCCGGTTAAAATGAAGAGGCCTGTTATGACGGGAACAGCCGGCACCTTCAGCTGACTCTCGCCAAATGAAAGTGAAGAAACGGGAAAGAAGAAAGAGAAGATTGTCATTATGACAATCAGGATTATGAAAATGACCCAGGCAGAGACAGGAGAATGGTATTCAGCCTTCATTTGCGTTTCGGAATGCAGTTTCCTCCAGTAGTTATCATCGTCATGTACCCGAGACCGCATCGGATTCTTCTTTATCTTTTTGGCATATAGCAGTATATAGGCAAATCCGGCCACGCTGATAACTATCCACATGATCAGCCTGTATTCAAGTCCTGAAAAGAGCGGGAGATCGGAAAGTCCCTGAGCAATGCCGATAGTAAAGGGATTAAGAAAGGCTCCGGCAAAACCAAGGGCGGCAGCCACAAAGCAGAGAGAGACGCCCATAATAGAATCATAACCCATTGAGACAGCCAGGGGGACGAATATGATTGTAAAGGCTATTGTCTCCTCGCTCATGCCGAATACAGCCCCGAAAAAGCTGAACATGGTCATGATAACGATGAAGATCAGGTTATCAACCCCAATGGCTTTGATCACTCCGCGGTTGCCTATCCTTTTTGTGAAGCGCAGCACTGACCCGATGGCAACGTCAATAGCCTTGCTCTCGTTCATGATCCAGAAGGCGCCGCCGATTATCAGGATGAAGACAATAATGTCTGCCTTGTCAACAAAACCGTCGAACAGTGCAGAAAATACCTGCCAGGTCTGGGGATTCTTTTCGATATAGTGAAATGAGCCGGGGATAACCACGCTTCGGTCGATGCCGTTTACACTGACTGTCTCTCTCTCAAATGCTCCGCCGGGCACGATCCAGGTGAGAATGGCGCACAGGACCACAATGCCGAAGACAATCACGTAGGTATGGGGGATCTTTTTGAACACCGGGTCAGATTTGCCCTGCAAATTAATAATTACTGCCGGAAATGCAAGGAGGGAGGAAGGTGGGAAGGGAGGAAGGCCCCGACACTTCGTGTGTGGGGTTCCGGCTTTCTTCATGAAGCCTCAATCTGAAGGTCGTGCGGTCCACGACGCACCCCGTGGCCGGGATGTCGTTGTTGCACTCCTCAACCTGCGGTCCTGTCGGAACCTCAAACTGCCGGTTGCCTGCTGCGACTGCCGACTTCACTTATGCCTATTGTCCCGATCCGCCATCCGGCTGATCGAGGATCCTCGGCTCCGATTTTCGGGGCCGGGACCTAATGCCTAATGCCTGATTATGACCTGCCTGACGCGTTCCCTGGTCTCGGCCGGGGTGGGATTCAGTTCTTCCGCAGTGAAGGTGCCCTGTTCAGGATCAATGCGTTCAAAGACCATCATGTAAAGTTCGAAGATGATCTCCAGGCTGAGCCTGTACCTTGGCTCCATCATGGGGCATATTTCATCCATTATCCTGACTGTCATCAGCCGGTAGTGGTCGGCCAGCGTGAGATACCTGCGCATCATTGCCCTGAAACCGTCGGTGAGAGCTGCTCCGCGTGCCATTTCACCCATCGCGGTGCGACTCAGCCCGTTTCGTTCCATGACATCATCAGCAAAATAGCTCAGGTTATTCAGCTGGTCTTTCCGGAAATCACGCATAATATGGACCAGGTAGCTGAACATGGCACATGGCTCAGCTGTTTTGCGCACATCAAAAGGAGGATCAAGGAAGATACCGTCTCTCTCCTGGAGTCCTGCAAGATGAACAAATATCGATGCCGGGGCCACCGAAGCCCCCACCGAGTATGCAATAAAATCATCAAGTGTCGCAAATCCGTCATGGGTCACATCATAGAGCATTGATTCGGCAAATGCTTCCAGTGACCATCGCGGGATACGGAATTTCTCAACTGTGTATCCCAGCTCGTTGTTAAAGGGTGCACTGTTCAATCCTTTCTCCAGCATACCCATCCACTGTCTTATGTCTGCCCTGAAGCACTCCCGCTCTGTCTCGCTGATACCTTTGTGGGCTGCTTTGTGGTCATCTATCAGGTCATCCAGTGAACGCATGAACCTGTAGCATGTGCGTGCCGCGCAGTATCTCTCATTATCCCAGAAGTTTGCAGCAATCAGAATATTCGGGTGGTCAATGATTTTTTCGAAGTTAATCGATTCAAAGATGGCCATGAACTGATCTCTCATCTTCATCTCTCACCTCCCGTCCTGTTTGATTGTTCAGCGAGTATTCTTTCCGACACCAGTCTGGCTGACATAAGTACCATTGGAATACCGTTGCCCGGGTGTGTGCTGCCGCCTGTGAAGTAAAGGTTTTTGTACCTGCTGTCCCTGTTATGGGGTCTGAAGTAGCCCATTTGCAGGATATTGTGGCCCAGACTTCCAAAGACTGATCCCTTTGTCACGTTCAGTGCCTCTTCCCATGTCTCCGGGGTGGTGACTATCTCAAACCTGATATGTGACTCAATGTCATCGATTCCTATTTTCTTCAGTTTTCTGAATATGGCTTCGCGGGCTCTGTCAGTTATGCGTTTCCACTCCCGGGGGTGACTCTTGTCGAGATGACCGACACCCACTGCAACGGAGAGTGTATCATAACCCTCCGGGGCGGCAGAGGCATCAGTGCGCACCGGAGCATGAATGTAGAAGCACGGATCATCACCCATCGACTTGTCCCTGAAGATACGGTCAAGGCCTTCGCGGAAGCGGTCAGAGAGAAATGTGTTATGATGGCTCAGCTGAGGGTATTGTTTGTCGACTCCCCAGTGAAGCACCAGGGCCGAGCATGAGTAATTCATCCGGCTGAGACGTTTTGACTTGTTTCCCGGAGGCAGCAGTTCACGGTAGACATAGGGGAGATCGGCATTGGCGATGATAATGTCAGCCCGCTCCACGGTGCCGTCGTTCAGTGCAACACCTGTGACCCTGTTCCCTTCAACCAGTATCTGCCTTACCGGCTTCGCAAAATGGAACCTGACTCCTTTTTCCGAGGCTTTCTCCATCAGCTTCGCCGCGATGGCATACATGCCACCTACGGGAAACATTGAGCCCTCGGTCAGTTCAGCAGCAGGTATCATAGAAAAGAGTGCCGGTGCTGAAAAGGGGCTCTGCCCCACATAGATGTTCTGAAAGGTATAGGCCATTTTCAGGTGTTCCGATCTGAAGAACCGGCCTGTGTAACGGTAGTGATTGAGGTATGTCTTCAGTTTAATAAGCAGAAGCGCATTTCTGAGATTGAAGAAATCGAAGAACCTGGTGAAGTTTCGGCCCAGAAGTTTTTCAAAGGCGATTCTGTAAAGGCTGAACCCGGTGGTGACATACTTCTCTTCCCTGGTTGAACTGCCGGGCTCAAGCATTTCCAGTTGCTGCCTCATCCTCTCCCTGTCGGTTGTAAAGATGAGGCTTGTCCCGTCATCAAACCAGAGTTTATAGATGTCGTCCATGGGCCTGACATTCAGTTCTTCCATCTTCACTCCCAGTGATCCGAGCACATCACGGTAGACTTCCGGCATGAGTATCATGGTTGCACCCACGTCAAAGCGATGTCCGTCACGGATTATCTGCCCGCATCTGCCTCCTGCAGAGATGTTTTTCTCAAACACATCAACACTGTATCCGTGTTCAGCCAGGGAAAGTGCTGTAGCAATGCCCCCTATGCCGGCGCCTATTACCAGCGCCGTTCCATTACCAGCCATCAGGTATATAATTAATTGGTGTTTATTCCCGTTTCAGGATACCATTTAAGGTATCCACACAACAAATATATGAACAAACTGCCTGATGAACCCCGGGGAAGGCAGGCCAGTTGCGGTATAAGACAGGTGAGTGGCGGAAAAACTACCGCCAGTTATTAATCGGAGGCCAAAGGGTGGCATAGCCTGACGGCAAATCCTTCCGTTAATGTCAGGCAGGCTACCAGAGATGGTGTACCAGGGGCTTTATCTCCTCATCATAGATAGCATTGACTGCCTCCATCTGTTCGGTGGTAAAGCCCGGGAAGGCTGCTGTATTGAGGTTTGATTTCACCTGATCGGCAGAGGAAGCGCCGGGGATGATACAGCTGACCTCTTCGCTCTGCAGTATCCACTGCAGTGCTGCCTGCACCAGCGGGGTGTTCTCAGGGAAAAGTGCCCTTAGTCTTGTCACGGCTTTGAGTCCCGTGTCGTAAGGCACGCCCGCAAAAGTTTCGCCCTTATCAAAGAAGAGACCGGTACGGTTGAAGAAACGGTGGTCTCCCGGGGCAAAGCGGGTGTCAGGACCGAACTTGCCGGAGAGGAGGCCGCTGGCCAGCGGCACGCGGATAATCAGTCCGATGTTCTTCTCTGCAGCCATTCTGAAGAACCGCTCACGGGGGCGCTGGCGGAAGATGTTATAGATTATCTGTACAGTTGTGACGTTGTCATATTCGATGGCTTTGATTGCCTCCTCCACCTTTTCCACGCTTACGCCAAGGTTGAGGATCTTGCCCTCCTGCTTCAGTTTTTCAAACTCGCCGAATATTTCCGGTCTGTAATAGACCTCCGTGGGAGGACAGTGTAGCTGGATCAGGTCAATACAATCCGTTCCGAGTCTTTTAAGCGAGTCTTCCACATAACCGCGCAGGACTTCGGGTGTATATCCCTTGTTTACATGGGGATTGATCTGTCTGCCGCACTTCGTTGCTATACGCACCGCTGTACCGGATTGGCGTACGGCCCTGCCAACGGCCTTTTCGCTCTCGCCGTCAGAGTATACGTCGGCAGTATCAATGAAATTAACTCCGTTATCAATGGCTTCACGGATTATTGATTCAGCGAGGGAGTGATCAAACTTCGATCCCCACCTGCCGCCCACCTGCCATGTCCCGAGAGATATCTCCGAGACCTCAAATCCTGTTTTTCCAAGTTTTCTGTAATTCATATTTTCCTGTCTTTGATTTACCGGTTTGGTTATTGTGCAATGTTATAGAAGGAGATGCTGAATCCTACTGTAAGAGGATCAAGCCCGATGGCCCTGTCAGTGGTTATCCGGTTGCCGTCAGACCAGATCCAGGGTTTATGATTAAGTCTCATGGCATAGCCGCCGTAAAGTCCAAGAGACCAGTAGTCTCCCAGACCCGCAACATTACTGTAAATCTTATACTCCAGGTTGAGACCTGCCACGGCAGCCGTCTGGTTAAACCGGAGATCAATCTCTCTGTCAAGAAGGTATCTCTCCAGGGGTACCCTTCGTTCATCAGGGTAATTCCTCAACCGCCAGGTCAGCCATCTGAAAGAGAGCATGGGAGTCATCCTGATCCTGCGGGAGTTGATGATGTCATATCCAAAGGTCAGTTTGTAGAGAGTATTATTAAGGTCCACCACAAGCGAATCATGATCATCCTCATAGCCGTATCCGAATTCAAATCCAAAACCAGTATAGAAGCGTGGAAAGGATATGCCCACCTCGGGTCCGGTTACCGTTATGAATTCCATTACCTCTGTGTTATATGTTCCCAGGAGCTCACTGAACTCCGAGAAGTCGCTGAAGATGAAGTCGAAGCCAAGAGAAGACCGTCCGATCAGACCGTCAGGGTTATCATGGTCTGTTTCATTTACATAACCTCCCTCCGGATAATAAATGGGTATCATGCTGATTCTCAAGGGGAATGATGTCGTATTATCAATGACAATCACCACCGGGTTGAACCCCGGGCAGGTGACATTCAGGTTTTGATCCTTATCCGGTTCGAGCATCAAGTGGAATACGCCGTCCATGTCAGCAGCGGTGCAATTTGCGGTGCCGGCCTGGCAGGCCCTGGCTCCAACAATGGGAACATTCCGGTTATCCGTGATAACTCCGGTCACCAGTGTTCCCTGTGCACTGGCAGGTAGAATGAAGCTGCAAAGCAACACTAGTGTTGTCAGCCGGTAAGATAAACTGGTGATCATGATCCTTTTCGGTTTTCTGGTTTCTATCTGCAGTCCTGCTTCATTTGTCCGGGGATGTGTCCGGTGAATCATGTTTCCCGCAGGAAGTTCAATTTTCTCCATGAGGCTCAAAAATAGGTAAAAAGCACGAAAAAAGAGTGCCGGCATACCTGTCTGGGATTTAATGATCTAATTATTGCCGTCAGGCAATGTCAGAATATTACAATGGATTTCAGGGATCTGATCATGGTCTTCCCGGCGGCGGTGACTTTGTTTTCTTTGGGCCCGGTGCAGGTGAAGCCTGAGCCGGGAAGTCTGGGGCGGGGCCTGCCCTGGCGCTATTGCCCTTATTTGCAGGGTCTGTTGACACCCGGAGTCTGTAAAACATCTTTTCTCCCTTGAGGAAAATATTATTTTTAAGCGCTGAACCAATTCATGTTGACTATGAAAAGAACAATAATCCTGATTGCGCTTCTGGTGGTGGCACTGCAGGTGTCTTCTCAGGAGAAGAAGGTCATGACAATTGATGACCTGGTAAACTGGAACAGGATTACAGAGAGGGTCATCTCTGAAGACGGCTCACTGATTGCCTTCAAAACGGAGCCTTCGCAGGGTGATCCGGTCATTACCCTTTTTAATGGCAACGGAGATCTGCAGGCAACATTCAACTGTGCTACAGGAGCCACCATCTCATCCGATTCACGGTTTCTCTTTTTCACGATAAAGCCGCCCGAGGCGGAGATCAGGGAGTTGAAACTGAAGAAGACGAAGAAGGATGATATGCCACCTGACAAACTGGGTATATACAATGTAGCTGACGGCGTGACTGACACGGTTGAGAGGCTGAAGTCATACAGGGTACCTTCGAGGTGGTCAGGCTGGATCGCGTGGCAGAGCGAACCGCTAAAGGAGAAACGTGGTGCACCTGCAAATTCTGCTTCCACAGGCAACGGGAACAGAAAGGAAGGGAAGCCGAAGAGTGAATCGTCTGACAACGGCTATACCCTCTTTATCAGGAATCTTGCCAGCGGCCGGACAGATACGGTCAGGTTCGTGACAGAATATGTCTTCGCAGAGGAGGCGGAAAAGCTGATGTATGCAACCACCGGCGAGGACAGCATCATGGAGCCAGAAGTGGCAGTCCTGGGCCTTAAGAAAGGCGATAAGAGTGTGCTCTACACCGGGAAAGCAAAGTATAAGCAGCTCTCGATGGATAAGAAAGGGGAGAGGGCAGCATTTATCCTCTCATTTGATGAGACCGACAAGGTTGGCAACAATTATTCACTCTGTTACTGGAATGGTAAGGGGCTTGCCTCAGTGGCTGCCACCATGGGCACTGAAGGCGTCCCTGACGGATGGATAGTCAATGAGAATGCCAGGCTGACCTTCGCGGAGAACTCGCCGCGGCTGTTTTTCGGCACCTCACCGGCATACCAGGTAAAGGATACTACCCTCCTTGATGAGGAGCGTGCCAATGTTGATGTCTGGCACTGGTCAGAGGGAGTACTGCAGAGCGCACAGGTGGTGCGCAGGGCGCGTGAGATGAAAAAAACATACACGGCGGTCTATCATACAGACAGGGGGAAGGTTGTTCAACTGGCCACTGCCACTATGCCAGACCTGATGTTGCCTGACAAGGGTGACGGTCAGAAAGCTGTCGGTCTTTCTTCCCTGCCATATGACCTGGAGTCGATGTGGGATGGCAGAGGGGCCAGTGATGTATGGATTGTTGATATCAACACCGGTCATTTGGAGAAGATAAAGGAGGAGCTCAGTGCAAGGATGCGCTTCTCTCCTGCAGGAAAGTACCTCTACTGGTACCACCCCGCTGACAGCTCATGGTATGCATGGGATGTTGCCGGCGCCAGAGAGATGCGACTCACCACCCCGTCAGCGCTGAAGCTATGGGATGAACTCAATGACGTGCCTGATCTGCCCGGCTCCTACCCCGCGGCAGGATGGCTCAAGGATGACAAAGCCTTTCTTGTCTCTGACAGGTACGATATCTGGTCACTTGACCCGGCAGCAGGGCGTGCACCGCAGAATATAACCCGGAACGGCAGGCAGGAAGGGATCAGGTACCGGCTGCTCGACTTTGATCCTGATAACAACTATATTGATCCGGTTGAAAGACAGTATCTTATAGGAGTCAGTGAGTCAACCAGGGACGAAGGCTTCTATTCTATGGATTTACGTAAGAAGGATGCGCCGGCCAGGCTTACGGGAGGCAGTTACAGTCTGGGGACACCTGTCAAGGCCAGGAAGGCTGACCGGCTGATCTACACAAAGGAAAACTTCGGACTGTTTCCTGACTATCTGCTGTCAGACCTTTCGTTCAGAGCGGAGAAGCGGCTGACAGATGCCAATCCGCAGCAGAAAGAGTATCTCTGGGGCACCGCAGAGGTGGTGAGATGGACATCACTTGACGGGCAGCCGCTGGAGGGGTTACTATACAAGCCGGAGAACTTTGACCCGATGAAGAAGTACCCGATGATTGTTAATTTCTACGAGAAGAGTTCAACGGAGCTCTACCGGCATCGCATACCCGAGCCGGGCAGGTCAACAATTGACTATCATTATTATACCAGCAACGGATATCTGATCTTCAATCCCGATGTCTATTATATTGACGGCTACCCGGGACAGAGTGCGTACAACTGCGTGATGCCGGGGATTATGGCACTAATTGAGAAGGGTTTTGTTGATGAGAAGCATATAGGAGCCCAGGGGCACAGCTGGGGAGGCTACCAGGTTGCATACCTGGCCACCCGCACCAGGCTTTTTGCTGCCATTGAGTCGGGGGCCCCGGTGGTCAACATGTACAGTGCATACGGAGGCATCAGATGGGAGACCGGCCTTAACCGCTCAATGCAGTATGAGCATCAGCAGAGCCGCATAGGTGCCACCATCTGGGAGGCGCCGTATCTCTACTGGGAGAACTCGCCCCTCTTTGCCGTAGACAAGATTGAGACCCCGATACTGATAATGGCCAATGATAAGGACGGTCACGTACCCTGGTGGCAGGGGATTGAATTCTTCATCGCCATGAGGCGCCTGGGCAAGCCCTCCTGGCTGCTGAACTACAACGGTGAGCCTCACTGGCCGCTTAAGCTGCCTAACCGTGTAGATTTCCAGAAAAGGATGGCACAGTTCTTTCATCATTACCTCAAGGGAGAGCCGATGCCGGCCTGGATGAAGGAGGGTGTGCCTGCTACCGAAAAGGAATTTACGCTGGGGTACTGACCTGTCAGGGTTTTTCATGATGCTCCCGGGGACCCTGTTCCCGGGAGCATTTTTTTTATCCCTGCCCTTCCCATAATGGAATTTTTAAGTATCATATAAACAAATAATTGGCATTGATTGTTGAGGTAATGTATAGGTACTGGGCTTTAATTATTTTTGTGATGAGAAAATCAAACGACCATATTAGATGTGTGGCGGGTGGCTGGCACTTTATACCTTGGTTAAAAATCTGACCGCAATGAAAGAATTCTTGACTATTCTGTTTTTGTTCCTTTTCGGCTCTGGTGTTCTCTCAGCCCAGGTTACGGTAAAGGGAACAATAGTGGATGATCAGAACATACCCCTGCCGGGTGTATCTGTTCTGGTCAAACATACTTACAGGGGCACAATGTCTGATGCAGACGGATCTTACAGCATCACGGCCAATCCTGCTGACACCCTTGTGTTTTCGATGGTGGGAATGGTGACTCAGGAGATGGTAGTCGGAGCCCGGACTCAGATAGACGTTCTACTGGCTACTGAGACCACTGTAATGGATGAAGTGGTGGTGATAGGTTACGGTACTGTCCGGAAGAGTGACCTTACCGGGTCAGTTAGTTCTGTGAAGACCGATGACCTGCTCAAGGTCACCTCGCTGAATGCCGAGCAGGGCTTGCAGGGGAAGGTTACCGGGGTGCAGGTAATAAGCACCAGCGGCGCTCCCGGGGCAGGGGCTGCAGTCAGGGTGCGGGGGGTAGGCACATTCAATAACTCTTCGCCGATATTTGTGGTTGATGGTGTAATTCTTGATGACATCTCATTTCTAAACTCTGCCGACATTGCATCCATGGAGGTTCTGAAGGATGCCTCCGCGACGGCCATTTACGGATCCAGGGGAGCCAACGGAGTGATTATCATTACCACAAAGACAGGCTCAGTAGGGCAGGAGAAGGCAAGTTTCAATCTCAGCTCCGAGTTCGGCATACAGCATCTTGCCAGGAAGATTGACCTCCTGAGTGGGAGAGAGTTTGCCATTGTCTCAAATGAGATAATTCCGGGATCATACAATAACGTTGACCTGGTGCCCAATACCGACTGGCAGGACCTGGTGTTCTCCACTGCCCCGATACATAATCACCAGATCTCCGTGACCGGTGCTACTGATCTCACACAGTACTACGTAGGGATAGGGGCCTTCATCCAGGATGGTATAATTGACAAGTCTGACTACAGCCGTATCACTCTCAAGCTGAACAACACCTATAATCTCACGCCATTCCTGAAGCTGGGAAACAATCTGACCATAGCGCCCTACACGCAGCAGAACGCCCCGAACGTTACCTATGCCGTTTACCGTGCACAACCGGTCCTTGTGCCTTTTTACGATAGCGGGGACTATGCTGTTGTATACAATGTTGGCAATCCTCTCGCCTCACTTGAATATTCAAATGATTTCCGGAAAGGTGTAAGGGGTGTTGGCAACATCTTTGCAGAAGCTTCAGTCCTGAAAGCTTTTACAATCAGGTCCAGCCTTGGTGTTGATGCATCATATAACAAATCAACCAGCTTTACGCCTGCCTACACAGTCTATAATCCTGACGGCACGGCATCACAGCAGCAGAACGTGTTGAGTGACATTTATAAGGGCAGTTCTGACAATATGAACTGGTTGTGGGAAAACACTGTCAGCTACAGGAATACATTTGCCGATATTCATTCAGTAGATCTTGTTGCGGGTTTTACCATGCAGGAATCTTCGTCGGAGTTTACCAGCATACCAGGTGAGAATGTTTTGCGTGATGGTCAGGACTTCTGGTACATCAGTCCCTCTTACATCTATGATCCGGCAAACAATGTTAACACAATCCAGTCGATTTCCAACGGAGTGGATGCAGGCCTTTACTACTCGATGATGTCATACCTGTTCAGGACCAATTACACTTTGAACAACAAGTACATAGTGACGGTAACCTTCCGTCGTGACGGCTCCTCGAAGTTTACAAAGGAGAACCGTTTTTCAAATTTCCCCTCGCTGGCAGTTGGATGGAACATCGGCAATGAAGATTTCATGAAACCGGTGGACTGGATTTCAAAGCTGAAGCTTCGTGCCAGTTGGGGGATCATCGGCAATGAGAAGATAAGTTATTTTGACCGTTATGCCCGGGTTCAGTCATCTATTATAGCAGTTCTTGGCAACCCCGATGCACCGGTTCCTGCAGCCACCTATGGCAAGAGCGGCAATCCTGACCTGAAATGGGAGAGCACAACTCAGACAGACATCGGGGCTGAGATAGGCCTTCTTGCCAACCGACTCACAGGTGAGTTTGATTTCTACAACAGGGTTACGAATGACATTCTTGTTGAGCTCTCCACTCCTGGTCATCTGGGCAACGGTCAGGGTCAGAGGATACGGTACAATGCAGCCTCAGTGCTGAACAGGGGATTTGAATTCAGCATCAACTGGAGGGAGAAGGCCGGGGACATAACCTACTCTGCAGGTTTCCTGGGATCAACGATTCACAATGAGGTCCTTGAGATAGGCGGCAACAGCGGAGTTGATTCCACTCTAATCGGCGGGTATCTTGGTGACGGCAGGCCTGTTACGCTCAGCAGGGTAGGCTTGCCTATCGGTGCTTTCTACGGGTATAAGACTGACGGCATATTCCAGAGTGAAGAGGAGCTCACAGCCTACCCGCACTCATCTCAGGCCGGGGTTGGAGATCTGAGGTTTGTGGATGTGACTGGCGACGGTATCCTTGACGGACGTGACCGCACCTTCATTGGATCACCTATTCCTAAATTCATCTTTGGGTTCAACGGTATGATAGAATACAAGGGGATCGACTTCGGCGTTGATTTCCAGGGACAGACAGGAAACAAGATCTTTAACGGGAAGGAGGTGGTTCGCCCTGACCCATACAACTTTGAGAAGCATGTCATTGACCGTTGGACAGGCCCTGGAACCAGCAACACAGAACCAAGGCCATCATTTGGAGGATACAACTACACACCGTCTGACAGGTTTATTCATGACGGCTCCTTCCTCAGGCTGAGAAGTGTTACTCTTGGATACACTCTGCCGGCTTCTGTCTCACAGAAAGCACTCATACAGCAACTAAGGGTCTACCTTAAGGGAACAAACCTCTACACCCTGACGAAATTTACCGGCTACACGCCTGAGATAGGAAGCTATGACGTACTCTCCAACGGGATAGACTACGGAGCATATCCGATCACCTCTAATTATTCAATTGGTGTAAACCTGCAATTCTAAGAAAGATGAAAACTAAGATAACAGTATCGCTTCTTCTTGCATCACTTTTATTTGCCACGGGGTGTGAAGATTTCCTGCAGAAGGATCCACAGGGTGAACTGACACAGGAAGCATTTCCGGAAACGGCAACGGATGCATTGCTTGCCACAAATGCAGTCTATGTCTCAGTGCGTAACTGGGCATATCATTCAGGGGGTTATCCTATCATGGACATAATGTCGGATGATGCTCACAAGGGCAGTAATCCTAATGACCAGTTGCCCACAATAGGGCCGTACGAGACGTTTTCACACACCACCACACAGGACGGTCTTGACCGTTGGTGGAGCGCGCTTTATGAGGGTATCAAGCGAGCCAATGTAGTACTTGAAAAAGTCCCGGGAATAGATATGGATGTTGATCTGCGTAACAGGTACCTGGCTGAGGCCAGTTTTCTCAGGGGGCTATATTACTTTGATCTCGTGAGGGCTTTCGGCGGGGTGCCGAAGATTACCACAACAACACCTGAGACAAAAGTTGCACGTTCAACTGATAATGAGATCTATGAACTGGTAATCTCTGACCTGGAATTTGCAGCACAGCATCTCCCGGAAAAGAGTTTCTATGGTCCGGAGGATGCCGGGCGCGCCACCAGGGGTGCTGCCAAGGCGCTTCTGGCAAGGGTTTATCTCTTCCTTGGTAATTTTGAGGAGGTTGAGAGCTATGCGCTTGAGGTTATCATCTCGGATGAGTATGATCTTGAGCCGGTCTTTGCCGATGCCAACGGTGTTTATGGTGAACACGGTGTGGAGTCGGTCTTCGAGATAGGCGCCATGGAGGTTGAAGGAGCAGGAGGCAACCAGTATGCCAATACCCAGGGGGTGAGAGGGTCACCAAACAGGGGCTGGGGATTCAACAGGCCCTCACTTGATCTCCGGAACTCATTTGAGCCGGGTGATCCGCGCCTGGATGCCACAATCATAGACCTTGGAGAGACGCTTGACGGCATTCTTATCATTGGTGACGGTACCACTCCGGATGAGGTATTGGACAATGGTACCGTGGTTGAGGTTGAGTGCTATAACCAGAAAGTATGGTACCCAGGTGCCAGCACTATCACCCAGTGGGGGCACAACCGCAGGCTGATACGCTATGCCGATGTACTGCTGATGGCGGCAGAGGCACTGAACGAAAATGACAATCCTGATGATGCACTCCTTTATCTCAACGAGGTCCGGGCACGTGCCAGGGAGGGGAACACTTCAATCCTTCCTGACATTACAGTAACTGATAAGAGTGAACTGAGGAATATTATCCTTGAGGAGAGACGCCATGAGCTGGCTCTCGAAGGACACAGGTTCTGGGACCTTGTTCGAACCGGCAGGGCATCAACTGTGCTCGGCCCCATGGGCTTTGAGACAGGCAAGCACGAGCTTTTCCCGATACCTCAGAACGAAATTGATATATCCCAGGGATCACTACAGCAGAATCCAAACTGGTAAACAATGATGATAATACTATTGAATGTCAAATTTTAAATCTTAAGTTTATGAGAACAAAACATCTTTTTACAAATCTTTTTCTTCTTGCTGCAGCATTCTCGCTTATGCTCACAAGCTGCAAGAAGGATCCGGATCCACTGGCCCTGGAGTCACTCATGGCCGGTACCATTGATCTGAACGGTGCCACTTCGCCTGCGAATGTACCTATCAATCCGACCATCGTTGCAACCTTCAATGTTGATGTTGACCCTGCAACAGCCACAGCATCAACAATAACAATGGTCCAGGATTATGATGATGCTCCCATTGCTTTGAACATCACGGCATCAGGCAACACCATCACAATTGCTCCGCAATCCAGCCTGGGCACGGGTGCCCTTTATCAGCTAAGCTTTGGTGCAGGCCTCAAGTCTGTTGATGCCCTTGCCATTACACCGCTTCAAAGGACATTCACCACCGAGGGTACTTTTGCCCCGGCGGGTGCCATTGCCCATTTTACGTTTGAAGACAATGCAAATGATATCATCGGACCCTGGGATCCGGCTGCTGGTGGCATAATTGACATTACTTACACTGCTTCAAGAAACACTGCTGCAGGCAAGGCTGCCACATTCAACGGATCTACCAGCCTTGTTGAAATCCCTAATGGTGATCTACTGATGAATACAAACAGTTTTACTGTATCCTTCTGGATGAAAACCAATTCAGAGGGCAAGACCAACAATCATTTCGTGATGGGTCTGGCCGGATGGAACGGATTCCAGTATGAGGTCTTCGGCGGTTATGACGGTTCTAAATTCGCAATACAGTACGAGTATCCGGGTGGCACGGCATCAGAAGACATGTGGTTCCCTGCACTGGCTGATCTTGGCTGGAAAGGATGGACATATGCCAGGAGTCTGACTGCTGCTGAAATGATGGCATTGCTCAAGGATGCATGGATTAATATAGTATATACCTTCAATGGCCCGACCAAAGTTGGCACACTCTATTTCAACGGCCAGAAGATGAAATCATTCGACTTCAATCTTTGGGATGACACGGATAATAAGAGCAAAATTACGGGGCTTAAGTATGCCGGCCTGCCTGCAGGCAACCAGCTTGCACTTGGATTCATCCAGAGTAGGACCAGGACAATAACTGATGATTGGGCTGATTATTCAAATCCTGAAAACCAGCACTTCAAGGGCCAGCTGGATGACATCCGTTTCTGGCATAAGGCAATCACCGAGAACGAGGTTCTCCTGATGTACAATTCGGAGAGGCCGTAAAATTTCAGTTTCAGTTGCTGAGAAAGAGGGTCCCGGCAAGAGCCCGGACCCTCTCTTTTTACAAGACAATTCTATTATGCGAAACAGGATATCCGGAGCTTGGTTTGTCATCCTTTTGTTGCTTGCTGGTTCATGTGACAGGAATGATCAGGGGGGTGACCCGGGGTTGGTACAGCTTGTCAGGGCCAGGATAGGAACTGAATACCTTGATCTGAACAGGGTGGTGCCGGATATTGCTGTGGACAAGAATGCCGTGATTGAGTTCAGCAATGTCCTTGACACCGCTTCCGCCAGGAAAAGCATTCTTCTGAAAAAGGGAGGCATCACTGCAGTATCTGCATCAGTATCATTCATGGATGACAACAGGACGGTTGTATTGCAGCCCTCCGGTAACCTGGATCATTTTGCGGAATATACTCTGGAGATTACCACATCACTCAGGGGAGCCAACCGTGAGACATTCCCAGGGGTGAGCTATATTTTTAAAACCGTTAACGGGAAGATGGTGATTACCTCAGTAACCGTCAATGGTCAGAACTTCATGCCTCCGGCTACTCCCATGCAAATAAGCAGGACAGATGTTTATGTTATTGTAGATTTTTCAGAGCCGCTTGATCCGGCCGACTACCAGGGATACTTCTTCTTCCAGGCGCCGGTGCAGTATGTCCTTTCTGAAAGCAACCGAAGGGTGACTGTTACCACAACTGCTGTGCTGGACTATTATAAAAAGTATTCATTTACCGTCACAACCGGGCTTAAGGGTGTGAACGGATATACATTTGACGGTTTCAGCAACAGCTTTTATACTGATCTTGATCCTGATCCAAAGTTCCCCATCATAAGTGATGATGATCTTCTTGACATGGTTCAGCGTCAGACGTTTAAGTACTTCTATGACTTTGCCCATCCTTCTGCCGGGCTGGCGCGTGAGCGCAACACTTCAGGGGATGTGGTCACAACCGGAGGTTCAGGATTTGGTATCATGGCCCTGGTTGTTGCCATGGAGAGAGGATTTATTACAAGGGCGGAAGGTCTTGCACACATGGATAAGATGCTTGACTTTCTGGAGACCTGTGACCGTTATCACGGCGTCTGGCCTCACTGGCTCAACGGTTCAACGGGCCGCATCGTGCCATTCAGTGAAAAAGATAACGGCGGAGATTTGGTTGAAAGCTCGTTCCTTATCCAGGGGCTGATCACCTTCAGGCAGTATCTTGACCCCGGAATCGCCGCGGAACAGCAGCTAGTTGAACGCATCAATGCACTCTGGCAGGCGGTTGAGTATGATTTCTTTACTCAGGGTCAGAATGCCCTTTACTGGCATTGGTCGCCCGACTACGGATTTCAGATGAACATGGTTTTGCGAGGGTACAATGAGACCCTTATATGCTATGTGCTGGGTGCGGGATCACCCACCCATACAATCAGCCGTGACACCTACAGGTACGGCTACATGAATGACGGGGCCATACTTAACGGCAACAGTTATTACGGCATAACCCTGCCAATGGGATGGGCTTACGGCGGACCGCTCTTCTTCACCCATTATTCGTTCCTGGGTCTTGACCCGCGAAAACTGGAAGACAGCTACGTCAATTACCTGGAACAGAATATTGCACACTCGCTTATCAACTGGAAACACTGTGAGACCAACCCCTTCAGTTATGTCGGGTACAGCAATGAATGCTGGGGCCTCACTGCCAGTGACAACCATGAAGGATATAGTGCACACTCACCAACCAATGACCTGGGGGTCATTACTCCGACAGCAGCAATATCGTCACTACCTTATACTCCTGAACAGTCACTTGATGCCATCAGGCACTTCTATTACATCCTGGGTGACAGACTCTGGGGCGAGTACGGGTTTTATGATGCATTCAATGTTACGGAAGGGTGGTGGGCCACATCCTATCTCGCAATTGACCAGGGCCCCATTATTTGCATGATTGAGAATTACCGGACAGGATTACTCTGGGACCTCTTCATGTCTGCCCCGGAGGTCAGGGCCGGTCTGGATAAACTGGGATTTACATACTGAAAGCCTATGAAAAAGATATACTCCATTATTGTTGCGGCAATTGTGCTTGCCTCATGTAACGTTCCTCAGCAGACAGGATTCGGCTGGCAGGGCAATGTTAATTATCCGATGACAGCTGAAGATGAGGCAATGCTTGACTCCATTCAAAAAAAGACCTTTTTCTTTTTCATTGAAGAGCATCACCCGGAATGGGGTATAGTGAAGGACCGCTCCGCAGCCTGGGCGCCGGCAAGCATCGCCTCAACAGGATTCGGCATTCCTTCGTTTGCCGTGGGTGTGGAACGGGGCTGGATAACCCGTGAGGAGGCAGCACAAATAACTCTGAATATGATGAATTTCTTCGTGAACTCTCTCCAGAGTGCCGATACGCTTGCTGCCGGGTACAAAGGATTTTTCTACCACTTTCTCAGGATGGACACCGGCCTCAGGGAATGGCGGTGCGAGCTCTCATCGGTGGATACCGGCCTTCTGATGATGGGAATACTGTTTGCGCGAAATTATTATGACCGTGATAATAAGACGGAAAAAGAGATCCGTTCGCAGGCATCACAGCTCCTTGGAAATATCGACTGGGATTTCATGCTGATGCCTGACACAGGTGACTACGCGCGGCAGATATCCATGGGATGGCACCCTGAGACAGGACTTCACCACATGGGATGGAGCGGCTACAACGAGGCGCTCTTCCTCTATATCCTTGCTGCAGGCACCGGGCTGGAGAATGCAAAAGAGAGCTACAGGTCATGGCTGAGTTCATACAAGTGGCAGACACCCTATGATGGACTGTCGCATGTGGCTTTTCCTCCTCTTTTCGGACACCAGTTCTCACACTGTTTTATTGATTTCAGGGGACTGGCAGATGAGTACATGCGCGAAAAGGGGATAGACTATTTCGAAAACTCACGCAGGGCGACATATGTACAGCGGCAATATGCAATCGACAACCCACACGGCTGGACAGGGTATGATTCGCTCTGCTGGGGTATTACGGCAAGTGACGGGCCGGGAGAAAGTTACAATTTCGGTGACAGGGAGTTCCTGGGTTATGCCGGAAGAGGTACCAGCGGACCCGATTACAACTATTTCGATGACGGCACCATTGCTCCATACGGTCCACTCTCATCACTGCCCTTTGCGCCTGAGATAGTCATCCCGACAATCAGGTCAATCAATGAGAAGCTGGGAGACAGGATCTGGGGCAAGTACGGATATTATGATTCATTCAATCTGACAGCAGGATGGGTCAATGACGATTTCATTGGCATTGATCAGGGCCCCATGCTGATAATGATTGAGAACTTCAGGTCCGGGTTGGTATGGATGTACGTAATGAAAGATCCGGTGATACAGGAAGGCCTTGAAACCCTTGGATTCGGATACCTGTAGAATCTTCAGACCTGAATTGTTTTCAACAACTAACCGACAACCCGGGTCATGAAAAACCGATTCAGAAAAACGGAAGCCTGTCTGTTGCTGCTTGCGGTAGCATCATTATCTTCCACAGCACAGCAACAGACGCTTGAGACTTTTGAGCAGCCTTCAGGCTGGACATATAACACTTCAGACGGTGTCAGCCTGAATATGTCCACGGATAAGGGTGTTGCCGGTAACGCAGTCAGGATTGACTATGACTTTACGGAAGGAACCGGTTACGGCGGCATACAGAAGCTTTTTCCGGTTGACCTTCCGGAAAATTATGAGTTCACCTTCTGGCTCAGGGCCGAGTCACCCGCAAACAATTTCGAGATAAAATTCATTGACAGCACAGGGAACAATGTCTGGTGGGTCAATAACCGCAACTATGATTTTCCCCGTGAGTGGACAAAGATCCGAATAAAGAAAAGGCATATAAGTTTTGCGTGGGGACCGATGGAAGACCATGAGCTCAGGAGGATTGACAGGATTGAGTTCACGGTGGCTTCCTTTGTGGGTGGGAAGGGAACGCTCTGGCTTGACGACCTCAGGTTTGAGCCTCTGCCGCCGGAGACAGACATATGGCCGGAGCCGGCCGTAACAGCCTCATCATCAGCCAGGGGCCACAGACCTTCAATGATTGCCGACGGGTACAGTGAAACCTGCTGGAGGAGCAGGAAGGGAGGAAAGCAGAGTATCACCTTTGATTTCAAAGGCAGGCGCGAGTTCGGAGGGCTGTATATTGAATGGCTTGAAGGAAGCCATGCTGAAGCTTATGACGTTCTCTTATCATCAGACGGCAGCAAATGGGAGAAGGCATATTCTGTCAGTCCCAACCGCGGGAACACCAGTATCATACGACTGCCGGAAGCGGAAGCGGGCTACATGAGAATTGATCTCCTGAAGCCTGCCAATGGCAGAACCTACGCCATCAGGGAGATAAAGATCCCGGATGTAAGGAGCACTATTACTCCCAATGATTTTATCATGTATGCAGCAAAGAACTCGCCTGAAGGCAGTTACCCTGATTATTTCGGCGGCCGTGCCTCGTACTGGACGATTACAGGGGTGAGCGGTGACACGAAGGAGGCACTGATCAGCGAGGACGGAATGGTGGAGGCGGAGAAGGCACGCTTTTCCCTGGAACCCATGCTCAAAACAGGTAAAACCATTTTGAATCACAGCAATGTTCAGCCATTGCAGGGAATGGGTTTCCCGGGATACAACGGAGAATTTGTCTTTCTTCCCTCCGTGGAGTGGCAGCACAGTGGGATCAGGTTTGTGACCGGGGTCTCCTCCGGCGGTAATCCTAATGACGATTCGCATCTCTGCATCGGTTACCGGTTTGAAAATATAACTGCCGGGCCGTTGGATTTTGAGTTTTACCTGTTGCTGCGCCCGTTCCAGGTCAATCCTTATTATCAGTTCCTTAATACAGTAGGGGGTGTTGGCAGGATAATGACAATCAGAGAGGTTGACAAAGGCCTTATTTCTGTTGACGGCAAACCCGTCCGCCTGACTGGGGAGTATGAATCTTTTGGCGCATCGAAGTTTGATGAGGGTAATCCGGTTGAGATGATCCGGAGAGGGGAGATGCCCTCTTCTGTGAGCGCGACTGACCCGTCTGGATTGGCGGGCGGGATAATCAAGTACAGGATAAGGCTGGAGGCGGGTGAGTCAAAGGAGCTCTTTGCAGTGATCCCTTATCACGGGATATTGCCTGAATCGGTCACGGAAGCTGTAACCGGAGATTCGGACCGTGAGAAATTTTTCACCTCGGCTGATTACTGGAACAAAAGGAGCGGTCATATCCGGTTTGATCTTCCGCCATCAGCTGACAGGCTGATTAATACTTGGCGTTCTAACCTGGCATACATACTGATCAACAAGGATAATGCAGGCATTCAGCCTGGTTCACGTTCATATGACAGGAGCTGGATCCGCGACGGTTCCCTGACATCTTCAGCCCTGCTCAAGTCGGGCATTGTCACAGAGGTGAAGGAGTTCATTGAATGGTATGCCGCACACCAGTATGAGAACGGCAAGGTGCCATGTGTGGTAGATTTCAGGGGGCCTGACCCGGTGCCGGAGAATGACAGCCACGGCCAACTCATATATCTTATCAGGGAGTATTTCAATTTCACCGGAGACACAGCATTCCTGAGAGCAATGAACCCTCATGTGATCAAAGCGGTTGATTATGTAGGGTCACTTGTGGCGGAGAGATCAACTGACCACTTCAGGAACGGGAATGACAGCATCAGGGCCTATTACGGGCTTGTACCCGAATCTATCAGCCATGAGGGCTATTCGGCAAAGCCGATGCACTCATACTGGGATAACTTTTTCATTATGAAGGGTCTGAAGGATGCTGTTGAGATACAGGCTATACTGGGGGAGAATGAGCACCGACAACGGATCACGCAGCTGCGCGATGAGTTCCGAAAGAACCTTTACAACTCCATTGATCTGGCCATGAAGGTCAGGGGGATAGATTACATTCCCGGCTGCGTTGAGCTCGGAGATTTTGATCCTACATCAACAACCGTTGCTCTGACTCCATGCAATGAGCTGGGTAATCTCCCCGTGCCCCAGGTTTACAACACATTCGAGCAGTATTATGAATTCTTTTTAAAGAGGCGTGACGGACTCAGGGATTGGGTCAACTATACTCCCTATGAAAACAGGCTTATAGGGTCATTCATAATGCTTGACCAGCCTGAGAGGGCACATGAACTGATTGAATTTATGTTGAATGATCATCGTCCGCACGACTGGAACCATTGGGCAGAGGTTGTATGGAAAGATCCGCGCTATCCGGGTTTCATTGGCGATATGCCGCACACCTGGTGTGGCAGCGACTTCATCAATGCCATCAGGTCAATGTTCGTGTATGAGAATGAGCATGACAATACCCTGGTTCTTGCCGCAGCCCTGTACCGCGATTGGATTGATTATCCCGGAGGCATGTCGGTCAGCAATATGCCCACATATTACGGAGACATCTCCTATTCTGTCAGGAAGGAGGGGAACGCGTACCGCTTCAGCATCAGCGGGGATCTCCACCTGCCTGAGGGAGGCATCAGGATACGTAACTTCAACAGCGGTGCACTGCCGGCAGGGGTGACCGTAAATGGCAGGGAAGTAACAGGGTTCAGTGGGAAAGATATAAGAGTAACAGAGGTCCCGGCAGAGGTGATAATACATTATTGAGAGCTTAAAACAGGTTAATCTGATGGAAGACAGCAAAACCAGTCATGTAAAGTCGATTAAGGGCAATGACCGCATAACATTCGGTCAGCTGGCTGCCTATTCTGCAGGGGGTATCATCCCCGTTGCACTCTTCAACATCGCCGGGCAACTGGTTGGATTGATGGGTAATATAAGCCTGGGTCTCAGTGCATTCTGGCTGGGTCTGATTTTGATCATCCCCAGGCTCTGGGATGCTTTCTCTGACCCCATAGTTGGCCATCTGTCTGACAATACGCGTACCAGGTTTGGCAGGCGCAGACCGTTCCTCCTCATTGGAGGTATAGCCGTTGCAGTCTTCTTTGTTGTCATGTGGTGGATACCCAAGGGTGAGATTGTTCATGCATGGTTCCCCAGTGACTCCGGATTCAAAAGCTTCCAGCTTTTCTACATACTGTTTGCGCTGCTGTTATTCTTTACAGCCACAACGGTCTTCGAGATACCTCACGGTGCACTTGGCATGGAGATGACCTCAGATCCGCACGAGCGCACACGTCTCTTCAGCGGCAAGAGTTTTATCGGTAACCTGTTTGCAATGAGCACCCCGTGGCTTTTCGCTCTTGCCAATATGGAGGTGTTCCGCGGCCCTGGCGGCAATGAAGCAGACGGCATGAGGTACGTTTCACTGATGGTGGCAGCAATCATTATACCGCTCTCCTTCTGGTGGACGGCCAAACTGCGTGAGCCGGGATTCGTCAGGGTCTCAAAACAGGAGAAGACCCATTTCTGGCAGGATATGAAGATTGTAGGCACCAATAAGAACTTCATTTACCTTGTTCTGACAATCTTCACCCTGGCAATGGGATTCAATTTCGTCAACCTGCTCGGCTCTTACATTCCCATATTTTATGTATTTGGTGGTGACAAGATTGCCGGTGCCAGGCTGCTTGGAATAAACGGAACCATATGGGCTATCACGGGTGTCCTTGCTGTCTTCCCCCTCAACTGGATCAGTCCGAAGCTTGGTAAGAGGAACACACTGATCATCTCCATGATTCTGATGACTTTGGCTCAGCTTTCCAAAATCGTATGCTATAACCCTGAACATCCATACCTGGTAATTATTCCCACCATAATGCTTTCTGCCGGTATGCTCTTTTTCTTTACCCTTGGTTCTTCAATGGTGGGGGACATATGCGATGAGGATGAGCTTCGAACCGGCCACCGTACGGAAGGCAGCTACTATTCAATATACTGGTGGTTCATAAAGCTTGGAACAGCGCTGGCCAGTTTTGTGGCAGGGATACTGATCACCCTCACTCTCTTTGACGAGACACAGGTCACAAAGGTTGACAGCCTCCAGGGAAGTGTGCGTGACATGCAGGCAAAAGTTGCATACTGGAAGGATTATCCGGGTGATGGCACTGCAACCACCGGGTGGCTGAAGAACGCTCAGGACCGGACGGCAGAGGCGCTGAAAGAATCCAGGGATTATCTTGTCTTCCTCGAGAATGAAACTGTCAAGAAACCAGGGAGGAAGAATACTATTCCTCCGGACATTGAATCACAGAGAAAGAATGTGCTGATGAATGCAGCGGTTGTTACCAGGCAGAATATCGAGGCACTTGAAAAGCACCATGCAGCTCTTGCCTCTGCTGTGCCCGCTGTGCCCGCAGTAGTCGGTGACAGCCTTGTCAGGGCTACTGTGCCACTCATAATGCAATCTAAGCTAACAAAGGCAAGGATAAGCTCATTTGACCTGTTTGTTCACCTTCGCACCAGGTCAAATGAACAAAAGAAAAGCCGTGACCACACTGAAAACCTTATCAGCCGAATTGCAGACATGAACAGCATAATCTATGCCCTTGAGCCCGGATCACCGCTTGATGTTCTTGACTCCGGACTGGCGGTAATCGGGGGAGACATTGAGCCGCTTAAGAAACAGTCGCCTTACACCCTCCTGATGATGCGGGTGGTTGAGATAGGATTACCGGTGCTTCTGTGCCTGCTGGCACTCTTCTTTGCCTTCCGGTATGCACTGACAGAGAAGAGGACACTGGAGATAAAAGAGCTGCTGCAACAGAAAAGGGATAACGCCAGGATGGAGGGTATGCCTGACGGGCTGCAGGAGAATTAGACGAAAAACAGTGGTGTATATGAAATTCAGTATAAAGGATAACAACTTTTCTCTGGACGACAAAAAGGTCTTTCTTAATTCCGGGGAGATACACTATTTCCGGATAAGGCGCGAATTGTGGGACAAACACCTGGATGAAGCAGTGAGTGCCGGGCTGCACGCCGTAAGCACCTATGTTCCGTGGGCATGGCACGAAGAGAAAGAGGGTGTTTTTGATTTCGACGGCACCTCCTGCCCCGAAAAGGATCTGAACGGCTGGCTACGCAAATGCAAAGAGCATGGCCTTCATGCAATCGTCAAACCCGGTCCCTTCATTCTGGCGGAGTTCAGGGGTGCGGGGCTGCCCGACTGGTTCCTTGAAAGGTACGGTTATGATGTACGTATGCGCACACGCCAGGGAGTAAGGGTGATTAGTGACGGCGTCAGCCTCTTCAACAAAGATTACCTCTATAAGGTCAGGCTGTGGTATGACCAGATCATGCCCATTATCAGAAGCAATGAACTGCACCTGGGAGGCCCGGTGATAATGATGCAGGTATGCAATGAGATAGGCGTCTTTTCATGGCTGGCCAGGCAGGCCGACTACGGCAATGAGGTCAGGAACAGGTTCATTTCATGGGCTTCAGAAAAGTATGGGACTGTCAATGAGTTGAACAATCAATGGGGAACGTCGTATAATGCCTTTGATGAGATTGAACTCCCCCCTGACGGCCGTGAGCCTTATGTCTCACCGGCTGACCGTGGCCGTGACAATGCATGGCACAGCTTCTGGAGACGCTATTATGCTGATTATCTTCGGTTACTGAGCTCAATTATAAGAGAGCACGGTGTCACTGTGCCCCTGTATCATAACCTTCCGGGATGGATCTACGGTAACGGCTACGAGTTCCCGGTGAATATTACAATGTATGAAGACCTCTTTCAGGGAAAGAGCGAGATCATCTTCGGCGTTGACCATATACCTGAGTTTGTCTCTTACAGGAACCTGCATGACGACAGGATAATTAATGACATCACCATGGCTATGCAGGGGAGCGGACCGCTCTTCGCGGCTGAGTTCCAGAGCGGCTCGCGCGAGTATCATGTGGTGACAAACCCCCGCGAGACAGAGCTGTTCTATAAGGCAAGCATAGCCAACGGGCTGAAGGGATGGAACTTTTACATGTTCTCCCAGGGACGTAACGTGAGCCGTCGGGGCTACTCTGGAGACACCTTCTACTGGTTCACTCCGCTTGACGCCGAAGGCAGGCGCGGCAGCGCCCGGGATGCAGTGAGAAAAATGAGCAGCATGGTGGCAGTATCAGGTGATATAATTGTCAATGCCTGTCGCAGGGCTGACGTATGCGTTCTCTTTTACTCCCACTGGTATGCAACGGAGATTGAGAGGCCGGCGGGAGAGGCCTCGGGACTGACTTATGTGCCCTCGGCTGTCAGACGACCGGCATATTTTGACGGCCTGCTAAAGGCACTGCAGGTACTCAATGTTGATTATGACATGGCTGACCTCAATAGCGCCTCGCCTGAGTCACTGGCACAATACAGGCAGGTTTGGGTCTTTGCAACCGACGAGATGGATGCCCCTGCCCAGATGACCGTTGCCGGTTATATCACTGGCGGAGGCAATGCAGTTATCTATCCTTATCTTCCTGATCGCGAGACATCACAGCAGCCCTGTACCATACTCCGTGACATCATCGGGGTGACTCCGTCAGGAACTGAAGTGGTTGAATCGCCGCTGATAGACCTGTTTGACCTGCGTGATATTAAGTGCAGTAACCCGCAGGTCGTATTCAGCCCGGAATCGCTCTCCGGCGCTCAGGTCATTGCCCGTACCATCATCGGCACGCCGTGCGGCTTTGAAAAGTGGGTTGGGAAAGGAAAGGTTACATTTATCGGCACCTGGACAGGGTTTGATACCGAAGCACACAGGCTTTTCTACGAGAGGCTGCTTAAGAGATCAGCTGCACGGCTGCGGAATGCCTTATCAGATAACGGGTTCATAATCGTACGGCAGCGGTTCACTGATGATGGCAGGGGATTGCTCTTTGCGGCAAACTACTACAATGAGGAGATGAAGGGCAGCGTCATCTATAAACATCCTGTAACTGGTGAGTCAGTCAGCCTGCCTTATAACGGTGGAGTGATAATGTGGCCGCCGCTGCGTGCAATGCTTAGCCCTCTCTGCCTGCAACTGACAGTGGGATTGATACTGCTCCATTCAACTTCTGATCTGCTCGGGCTCAATAAGGAGGGCGGTGAGATTTTCCTGACCCTCAGCGGCGACCGTGACCTTGCCGGGGAAACCGTCATCGAGGGGCCGGAAGCAAGCAGGATAAGCAATGCGGAGATCAATGGGGTGCCGGCTGAGATTACTGTGATTCAGGAACGCAGGGTGATCACCTACTGCCACGGACACGGGGAGGAGATGATCCTTAAGATTGTCCTTGGATAATAATATTTTAATAGACAAAACAGATTCTCGTCATGAAAATCATTAACAGGGCAGGCTTGGCGGTTGAGTTTCTTGAGAATGGCGCTGTGTCATGCATACAGACTGAGACCATCATGATCAGTCTGCGGCGGGCAACAGTTTATTCCGGTGCATATGCCGGGGTATTTATGAGAAAGCATGACGCTGCAATTGAAAACCATCCTCTTGCAGGGCCGGGAAGTGACAGCCTTTTCAGGGTGGAGAATGACAGGTACACATCTGCCGGCACCTGGGATGGTGTAGGATATATATGTACCCTTCGACTTTCAGAAACTAGCCTGAGCTGGGAGTGGAGGATTGATCTGCAGAACAGCAGCGGCAGTGAAGTTACCCTTGACCTTGTGTGTCTGCAGGATGCCGGTTTGAAGACGGTTTCTCAGGGGCTTGTGAATGAATACTATGTAAGTCAGTACACGGAGAGGCGGATACTTGATGATGCAAAGGCAGGGAAGGTGATCTGCTGCCGGCAGAACATGAAGGAGTCGGGCGGCCATCCGTGGCTTATGATGGCATCCCTGGGCAGTGCAGCCTCGGCATCTGCTGACGGGATGCAGTTCTACGGAAGAAGTTACAGGGCTACCGGCATTCCTGAAGGATTACTGATGGAGAGCCTGGGAGGGGAGTATGCAGGCGAGTCATCTGTTATTGCACTGCAGGAGGAACCTTTTATGCTTCCGCCAGGTGGAAAAAGGACGGTAAGGTTTGTGTTGACCTTTATGCATGATCACCCCTCTGCCACCACGGATGCAGACCTTGCGAGGCTGCAGAGCCTGGCAGGGGAATTCATTCATAATCATGCCGCTATTGACGCGGATACACACGACGAGGAGCTTTTGAAACTGTTGAGTGACCCTCATGCTTTTACAGCCAGGCTGGAAGGATTCAGGGAGAGTGAACCTAACCTGTTCAGCAAACCGGTCATGCTGCAGGCAGAGGATTTTCCGGAAAAGGAGCTTCAGTCTCACTTCCCGGGCCCATGGAGGTATCCGGAATATCTGCAGGGAAGGCTGCTCTCATTCTTTTACGGGAAGAACCGTCATGTAATGCTGAGGGAGAAAGAGCTGCTGGCTGATCGTCCCCACGGGCATATCATGCATACCGCAACAAACCTGGTGCCGGAAGAAACAGTTATGTCAACCACTGCATTTGCCTTTGGTGTTTTTAACTCACACCTGACGCAGGGCAACACCAATTTCAACACCCTTCTGTCAGTATGCAACAGTCAGTTCAACCTCAATCCGGTCTCCGGCCAGAGGATTTTCGTGGTGACCGGTGGAAGGCAGATGCTTCTCGGTGTGCCGTCTGCCTTTGAGATGGGGCTCAATCACTGCAGGTGGCTCTACCGGCTTGGCAGCGCTCTTTACCAGGTACGCACCTGGACTTCCGGCAGGGTGTCTCAGGTCAACATGGATTTCCGGGTCCTGGAGGGTGAACCTGTGGCTGTGGTGGTGACGCATGATTTTGATGAACTGAACGACTGGAGCATTAGGCCAGGTAACAATGCAGGAGAGTATATCGCAGTGCCTGCCAGCGGAAGCATGATAAGCCGCAGATTCCCGGATGCCAGGTTCATGATAACGGTCCAGTACTCTGGCAACAGGTACCATGCCGTAGGCGGCGGACTTACCGGGAAGGAAAGGGAAGTGCCTGAAAGTTCTCTTCTTGTGATTGAGACAGAGCCGCTCAGACGTTTTTGCATGAGCTTCACGGGTTGTGTTCCCGTTCACTGCACTCCGGTCCGCTTTGACGATGCCGACACAGAGTATGCCTCTGATGCAGGCAGTGCCCTTGAGGAGTGGAAGGAGATGAGCCGCTCCCTCTCACTGGAGAGCAATCATGATGACATACAAGCCATATCGGAGATCCTTCCATGGTATGGAATGAATGCAGTCACCCACTTCCTAACTCCATACGGCCTGGAGCAGTTCAGCGGTGCGGCATGGGGTACCCGTGACGTCTCACAGGGACCTGTTGAACTGCTGATAGCAATGGGCAAATACTCAGAAGCCCGCAAGGTGCTGAGTATCATTTTTTCCAGCCAGGAGCCTGACGGCGGCTGGCCGCAGTGGTGGATGTTTGACAGTTACAATGACATAAGAGCCGACAGCGCACACGGAGACATTATCTACTGGTGCCTGATAGCACTGACCGGTTATTTAAGGGCGACCGGAGATTTCGGGTTCCTTGACGATAAACTACCATATTTTCAGAAGAGCAGAAACTCGCAAAAGATTATATATCCACTAAGAGAGCACATTGACAGGCTGGTTAAAAAGGTAATCGGATCATTTATTCCGGGAACGTCGCTTGTCCGCTGCGGGGGAGGCGACTGGAATGATTCACTTCAGCCTGTGAGCAGGGATCTGGCAGACAGGCTTGTGTCATCTTGGACCGTAGAGATGAATTACCAGGCCTTCAGGCAGTATGCAGAGGTCTGTGCCATGGCCGGTGACGAAAGCCGGGCTGAGGAGATGAACCATTACAGTGAGTTAATCAGGTCTGATTTCAACAGGCACCTCATCCGCGAAGGTGTTGTGGCGGGCTACGGGCTTGCCGGTGATGACGGCAGCATCACGCTGCTGCTTCATCCTTCAGACACACTGACAGGCATCAGTTACAGTCTGTTGCCGATGGAACGCGGAATTGTCAGTGGCCTCTTCTCTCCGGAGCAGGCAGCATACCATCTGGGTCTGATAGAGAAGCACCTCACAGGACCTGACGGTGCGAGGCTGATGGACCGTCCGCTGCGCTATACAGGCGGCATAGAGAAGATGTTCAGGCGAGCGGAGAGCAGCACTTTCTTTGGCAGGGAGATAGGGCTGATGTATATCCATGAGCAAATACGGTATGCCGAGTCACTGGCGCGCACCGGCAGGGCCTTGGAGTTCCTTAAGGCGTTGCGGCAGGCTATTCCTGTCGGATACGGAATGATAGTCCCCTGCGCTGATATCAGGCAGGCAAACTGCTATTACAGCAGCTCCGATGCAATTTTTGAGTCCCGTTACCAGGCTGACAAGAATTATCTTGAGATAATTGAGGGCAGAATCACCCTTAGAGGCGGCTGGCGTGTCTATTCAAGCGGGCCGGGTATTTTTGCCGGTATCATCATGAACTGTCTGCTGGGCATAAGAAGGGAATGGGGCAGGATTGTGATTGACCCGGTGATGCCGGCTTCACTTGACGGTCTGGAAGCTGAAATGGAAATCATGAACCGGTGCGTCACATTCGTCTACCATGTCAGGGAAGAATGTTGCGGTCCGAAAAGGATTATTGTACACGGAACCGACATTACCCTTTCGCCCGTTAAAAACCAGTACCGGGCAGACGGTGTGGCGGTGGATGAGGCTATCTTCGCGGATATGCCGCAAGACGGCGAAAACAGGATTGAGGTATATCTTTGAGCTCCCAACTTTTTTCTATATTTACGTCTGGTAACAGGAAGTTACGTAATAACCGGACTTTATGTCAGTAATTTCACCAGGGGGAACCCTCAGGCTGCTGTTCCTGGTCATTTGTTTAATATTTGTTTCACCGGCGGTTTCCGGCCAGGCGGGTGGAAACAGGAGTGATATACGCCGTTTTATCCCCGGAACAATACCTGTCAAGAGCCAGAACTGGGAGATAAGCAGGGATCCGGTAACCAATTACGTGTATTTTGCCAACTCTGCGGGGCTGGTAGAATATAATGGCATCACTGCAAGGACTTATCCCGTTCCATTCGGCCAGGGGGTGAGGTCGGTTTACATCAACAGTGACGGAGTAATTTTTACAGGTTCATTTGAGGATTTCGGCTTCTGGAGGAGGGATCGCCCGGGGGAGCTCACCTATACGTCACTGGCGGTGGGGTCCGATGTTGTCGGGAATGACGAGATATGGAACATCAGCGAGATAAACCACACTCTTTATTTCCAGTCATTCACATCTGTCTATGTTTATGATTACAATGGTATTAAGAGGATTGCTGCGCCTTCATCAATGCTTTTCTTCTTCAGGGTGGGTGACCGGTTTATTGCGCAGTCAATAGATGAGGGCCTCTACTGGTTTGACGGGGAGGCATTCAGCTTCATCGAGGGAAGCGGGATCTTCGCAGCTCACAAGATACATGCACTGCTTGACCTCGGTCCGCGTGAAAAATGGATATGCACCGCCAACAATGGTATATTTCTGTTTGACGGCAGTAAGTTCAGACCCCTGGAGAGTGAGATCTCGGGATACCTGAAGGAAGCTACGTGCAATGCAGGACTGGCGGTCAATGATTCGCTTCTTGTTTTCGGGACTATTCTCCGGGGGCTGGTACTGTGTGACCGGGATGGCAGGATACTGGAGACATATGATTACTCCAACGGACTGAACAACAATACCGTACTGTCACTATATCTGGATGCCGGCAAGGGACTATGGGCCGGTCTCGACGACGGCGCCAATTACCTGGAGACATTATCACCTGTGGCCTATTACGAGAACTCCGGTGGTGACCTGGGAACGATCTATACTGTCATCCGTGACCGCAATCATCTTTTCCTGGGGACCAACCACGGTCTTTTTGCAACGGGTATAGACAACAGTGACGGTTCATATCGTTTCACCGGCCTCCGTATCATACCGGGGACTCAGGGGCAGGTATGGAAGCTGTCGAAATATGACGGGCAGATACTCTGTGGCCATAATGACGGTACATTTCTCGTTGACGGTCTTAAGGCCGTCAGGATCTCAGATGTCACCGGGGGCTGGTCCGTCAGGCCGTTCGGGGAGTACCTGATCCAGGGTACCTATACCGGTATCGTCTCCTTCAGGAAGGGCCACACCGGTAAATGGGAATTCAGTTCCAGGATTGACGGCTATGCCGAGCCTACCAGGTTCGTGGAGATTGATTACCTCGGGTATGTCTGGGCCCTTCATCCCCAGAAAGGAGTTTACCGGCTGGAGCTGAATGAGGAGGCCGATTCGGTCATCAGCTCTCTCTATCTCGGTTCGGAGGGAGAGAACGCCCGGATGGTCTCAATGTCAGTGCTCAACAACCAGATGATATTCATCGCCCCTGACCATATCTATGGTTTTGACTATGAGCATAAGGATTTTTACCCGGTTACATCGCTTGAACCAGGGCTGGGTGAGTTTGTCAGGGCAACGCAGATAATCCCGTTTCAAAAGGGAAGCTATTGGTTTGTCCTTGACAACAGGATCGCACTGTTCAATATAACCCGTGACCTGCAGGCAGAGAAGGTTATGGAGTTTGTGCATGAGTATGCTGATCTGCCCTGGCGTGAGCAGCAGGTTATGTCGCTCGATTCGGGTAAGCTACTCATCCCTACACGTCAGGCCTTCAGTATCTATGATCTCAACAGGTTGGTCAGCAGGGCAGAGACTTCAGCGCTGACTGTCAGTCGTCTCGTTTTCAGCGGAGGCAACAAGACCACCACGCTGTCTCCGGGATCACCCGATTTTCATGCTGTCCCCAGCAGGGAGAACAATCTCACTGTATATATAGCCAACCCGTCAGGTTTTGACAGGGAAGTTCGGGAGTACCTATACCGGATAACAGAACTGGGTGACGAGTGGTACCGTACGGCAACCGACAACTTTTCTCTTTTGAATCTGCGGCACGGCGATTATCATCTGCAGGTGCGGGAGGTTGCGGGAAGCGGCGAGGCGAAGGCTGCCTTCACCATCCGCAGTCCGTTCCTGCTCAGCGGATGGGCTCTGTTGCTTTATATCCTGGCTGCTGCAGGACTCACTGCGGCAGGGATAATGTTTTTCCGTTCGAAGCTTGAGAGCCACCGCCGTATGATTGAATACGAGGTTGGCAAGAACAGGCTGGAGAGCGAACTTGATTACAAGAGCTATGAGCTGATGCTTACAATGCGTTACCTGATAAGGAAAACGGATACCCTCAGAGAGCTGCGTGACAGGCTTGAGACGGCCAAGGAGAGCTCTGTAAAAATGCCCGCGCGGTTTATCAGAGAGATGGAACAGATTATTGATCACGGGCTTGACACTCAGACTGAAGAATGGCGGAATGTGATGAAGAACCTCAAATTGTCACAGGAGGGGTTTTTCAGCAGGCTCAAGAAAAAATACCCGTCACTGACCCCGAATGATCTGAGACTCTGTTCCTATCTGCGGATGAATTTTACCACTAAGGAGATAGCCAACCTCTCAAACATATCTACACGGAGTGTTGAAATAGCACGGTACAGGCTGAGGACAAAGCTCAACCTCAGTCATGATGTGAACCTTACAGAATTCCTTATTCAGGAGGCAGAGGACGATGAGTCCTGATCATGGCAACACTGCAGGTACTCAGTGGCTGAACGGCTGAGGAGGGTGTATTATTACTTATTTTCCTCCAGCACAAATCCCATTCCCCTCAGGGTACGCAGACTGATGCCCGGGTCTGATGCCAGGTACTTGCGCAGACGGCTGATGAAGACATCCATGCTGCGGCCCAGGAAATAGTCATCCTCACCCCATATCTCGGTGAGTATCTGCTCGCGTGTGAGCGGCTTGTTCCTGTTCATCATCAGGTGCCTGAGCAACTGCGCCTCGCGGAGAGTTACCTTCTCCTTTCCTGCCGGGGTAAGAAGCTCCAGCGCATTGAACCGGAGAGTGGTTCCGGAGATGGTGTATTCGTCCTCGGCTATGGAATATACTCTCCTTAAAATATTGTTTATTCGGAGCAGCAGCATTTCCGGATCAAACGGTTTGGTGATGTAGTCATCGGCTCCCAGCCTGAGCCCTCTGACCATATCCTCCCTCATACTCTTGGCAGTAAGGAAGATAAAGGGTATCCCCGGATCCTTTGCTCTCAGCTTCTCAGCCAGTGTGAAGCCATCCATTTCCGGCATCATAATGTCAAGCACGCAGATGTCCGGACTGGCATTGTGATATTTATCCCATGCCTCGCGGCCATTGCGCGCCAGTGTCACCTCAAAGCCGCTCATGGAGAGGTACTGCGACAGTATGTTCCCGAAATCAATATCGTCTTCGGCAAGCAAAAGTTTCATGATGTTTTCTGAATTGGTATCCTGATTCTGAATGTTGTTCCGCGTCCCTGTTTGCTGTTGACAGTCACATCGCCCCCGTGTGCCGTCGCTATGCGCCTGACATAATATAGCCCCAGTCCCAGCCCTTTGGTTTTGTGAATGTTGCCATGGGGCACCCTGTAAAACTTCTCAAAGATGTGGCCGAGATGTTCTGCTGGTATGCCCACACCGTTGTCAGCTACTGTTATCTCTATGTCGTTGCCTGTCGCAGCAGCCTTCACACTGATCACCGGATCACCGTCACAGTATTTGACAGCATTGGATAGCAGGTTGCTGATCATTGTGGTGAAATAGACAATATCCACAGAGGCTTCCATTCCGTTAATGCTGTAGTCTTCCTTGATTTCCGCGCACCCGTCACATGACGTGAGGAACGAGGTAACCACCTGGTGGAGCAACTCGTCAATCACCACCTTATGCCTGTCAAGCTCGAACTCTTCTCTTTCCAGGAAGCTGACCTCCAGGATGGTATTGATGAGCTGGTTCAGATGGACGCTCTGTTTGCCTATCATTCTTGCTGTCTCCAGTACCCTGTCCCTGTCAGTAATGATCTGCTCCTTCTCCAGTGTCCTGCCGGCAACGGTTATTGTTGAAAGTGGCGTCTTGAGCTCGTGGGTCATATTATTGATGAAGTCGCTCTTCAGCTCGGAGAGCCGGCGCTCTTCCATCAGGTTTCTCCACGTCAGGCCGAATACCAGGAAGACGATCAGGATGCTGCCCGTAATAAGCACGAAAGATAACAGTGCTTCCCTTAAGACCATCTCGTTTTTATGTGTCAGATCCAGGAGGTAATGAAACTCGAGGATGAAGTGGTTGCGTTCCTCCCTGAAGGTGTTAACTATTACCATATTTTTCCCGGGCTGGGAATAGACGGTATCAACGAGCACCATATTAACCGGTGGAGTCAGAAGCTCCAGTTTCGCGATAGCTATAACCGGTCTGAAATTGTTCTCGTAACCGAGGTTGCCAATGTAATATTTCAGGAATGAGGTGAGCATCTCATTCTCTTCCATAATGCTATAGGTTTCCTTCAGCGCCAGGTGTCTGAGGTGAGCGCTGTCAGTGAAAGTATATAACTGGTATAATTCCTCAGTGATGAGGTAATCGGCAAACTTATCGGCCACATCCATGGCTTTCTCAAAACCGTAATTTTTCTTTTTGCTCAGCAGCAGCGACAATCCCTCGCGAGAGAGACTTTTATATCTCATAAAAAGAATCTCTTCCTTCTGCTGCCAGGTGCTCCTTATCATGAAGAGCTGAACTGCCATAAAAAGCAGCAAAGCAACCAGGGAGACTGTCAGAAGGAGCTTTCGCTTCATGGCTTCGATTTTTGTTCAAATTTAAGAAATGCGTTCTGATAGCGGTAAGGGTTAACTCTACATTAACCCTTTGTTAACCTTATGGCAGTGTTTGTTGGCGTACTTTTACACTGTCAAACAATTTTAAAAGGGCAGTCATGAAAAGAAATTTTTTTTCACTCACAGTAGCAATTATGGCCTTGATGATGGTTTCTGCCGGTCTGTCAGCCCAGGAGACACCACCACCAAAAAGCGCAGATGAAAAACAAAAGCAGGCAGAATTTCAAAAGCAACAGCAGGCTTTGCAGGAAGAGCTGAAACAGAAGCAGGCCGAGCTTGAGGCCAAGAGAAAGGAGATCCAGGAAAAGGTGGCTGACAGAGGTGAGAGAGCGGCTGAAAGGCAGAGGGATTATGAATGGATTTATCGGGAGTTTGATGACCTTGACAGAGAGGTCCGTGACCTGACCAGAAATATGCCGGTGGTGGTTGTTCCTGACCTCCCGGACGTTCATGGCATACGGACTTACAGATCCGGGTCAGGCAATAATATATACATTTACGGAAGTCCCGCCAATGCTGGTAAACCCGGATCGTCATGGAATTATTCGCGTCAGGTTATGGAGGCAACCTTTACCAATGAGCTGACAATGAGTGCTGATGAAGGGGAGAATGTCAACCTGACGGTTTCAGGCGATTGTGCAGAGGGATCAATTGCAGTGGCTATAATTATGCCTGACGGGAAACAGCTGTCTGAGGTCATTCTTGATGAGAACGGCAGCCTGAACTGGAGAAAAAGCTATGAAGCCGGAGAGGGCAATGGCTGGAAAAACGGCAAGTGGATATTCAGGATAAAGGCGAAGAACGCAACCGGAAACCTGCGTATTTCAATGAACTCTTACTGATTACAGGTTTTCTGCTTTTATTGGTTCAGATCACCGGTCCGGGATGAGCCGCGATATTCCTCCCGGATCCTGCGCAGAGACAGACATACAGTCTGTCTCTGTCTGTATTTCACTGCCATATATCTGCTGCGTGGATGTTGGTGCGTTCTCAGGCCTCTTAATACCCGTGTGAACATTATTGGGCAATGCCTGTTTGCCCCATGATGCCATATTATTATTTTTGCACAATAAGGAGGCTGATATGAAAAAAATACCATTCTGGCTTGTATTAATTGCACTTGTTTCTGTTTCATGCGGACAGCGCTCATCCGTGAAAGATGAGACAAGGGTCATTACGGTGACCATCCCTCCATTTGCGTGGTTTGTGGAACAGATAGGAGGTGACGATTTCAATGTCAATGTGCTTCTGCCTCCCGGAGCAGATCACCATATCTGGGAGCCGCTACCAGCTCAGATAAGTAAACTGACAGGCTCTGAAGCCTTCATCATGAACGGACAACTTACCTTTGAACATGCCTGGATGGGCCGCTTCATGCAGGTTAATCCCGGGATGAAGGTGCTGGACCTCTCCAGGAATATTCAGTTGATAGGGGATGAAGGTCTGAGGTCTGAAGGTCTGAGGTCTGAAGGTCTGAAGGTCGGAGGGGAGGAAGATGCTGAACATCACGATGCGGACAAAGAGGGTCATGATCACGATCATGGGGGTGCGGACCCGCACTACTGGATGTCGCCGGTGGCTGCGGGGATAATGGCACAGGACATTCGGGATTTCCTGGTTGAGCTCAATCCCGACTCTTCGGTAAAATATACTACCAACCTTGTTGCTGTGAACAGGAAAATATCCGAGGCGGACTCACTCCTTCGCGATGCTCTGGCCTCCAACCCACAGGGAACAGTATTGATCTACCACCCGGCGCTGGCATACATGGGCCGCGATTACGGCTTTGAACAGGTCTCGTTCGAGGATGATGGCAAGAATCCCTCTCCGGCCCGGATGAAAGAGCTGATTGATCTGGCCCGGGATAAGAAAATAAAGACTATCTTCATTCAGGCAGAGTATGATGTGCGCAACGCTGAGTCCCTCTCGCGTGAGACCGGCGCCAGGCTTGTCGTCATCAACCCGATGAACCCTGACTGGCCGGCAGCTGTTATGGAGGTAGCTGAGGCAGTAGGCAGTTGGCAGTCGGCAGTCGGCAGTAGGCAGTAGGCAGTAGGCAGTAGGCAGTAGGCAATAGTGTTGACTAGCAATGACAGATGGCCGTAGGCCATCAAGAATTGTAGATCAGGCAGTCGGCAGTCGGCAGTAGGCAGTTGGCAGTAGGCAGTACCAGTCGGCAGTCGGCAGTCGGCAGTCGGCAGTAGGCAGTTGGCAGTAGGCAGTCGGCAATAGTGTTGACTAGCAATGACAGATGGCCGTAGGCCATCAAGAATTGTAGATCAGGCAGTCGGCAGTCGGCAGTCGGCAGTCGGCAGTCGGCAGTCGGCAGTAGGCAATAGTGTTGACTAGCAATGACAGATGGCCGTAGGCCATCAAGAATTGTAGATCAGGCAGTCGGCAGTCGGCAGCAGAAATACAATGAAGGCTCGTAGAGCCTTAAGAATTGTAGATCAGGCAGTCGGCAGCAGAAATACAATGAAGGCTCGTAGAGCCTTAAGAATTGTAGATCAAATTATAACCCAACAAGATGCTCGTAGAGCATAAAGAATTGTATATCAGGTAAAAACGCGTGATTCCCAAATCGCAGATCGCAAATCGCAAATTGTAACATGAGCATATTATTCACCATAGATTCAGTCACCGCAGGATACGAAGAAAAGATCGTCCTGCGCGATGTGACCATGGCAGTTGAGGAGAACGACTTCATTGGCATCATCGGGCCCAACGGCGGGGGCAAGACCACCCTCCTGAAGGTGATACTTGGATTGCTGCAACCACTCTCAGGAAGAGTTGATTATTCACCTGGGAATTTGAAAATGAACCAGATAGGATATATGCCACAGGTAGCGCAGGGCGATACCCTCTTCCCGGTGACGGTGGAAGATGTGGTGCTGTCAGGGATGATGCACAACAAAGGGGCCATGGGCCGCATGAGCCGCTCAGAAAAAAAAAGGGCCGCGGAGGTGATGGACGAGCTGGGGCTGACGCCTATGGCACACCAGGCTCTCAATGAGCTGTCAGGCGGTCAGCTGCAACGCGTTTATCTTGCCAGGGCGGTTTCGGGGTCGCCACGGCTGCTGCTGCTTGATGAGCCTGCAACATTTGTTGATTCATCATTTGAAGCCGACTTCTATGAAAAGCTGAGGATGCTCAACGGCAGGATGACAATAATGATGGTCTCGCATGACGTTGGCACCATCTCAGCATGGGTGAAGTCATTTGTCTGTGTCAGTGAAAAGGTGTTCTATCACCCGCACAGCAAGATAACCCAGGAAGATCTGCGCATGTACGGATGCCCGATACAGCTTGTCACCCACGGTGATGTGCCGCATGTAGTACTCCATAAACATGAATGATGGAAAACCTCTTTGAATACTCGTTCGTTGTCAGATCACTGCTCGGGGCGCTCTTTGCCAGCATCACGGCGGGGCTTGCGGGGACCTACATTGTCTCAAAAAGACTTGTATTCCTGAGCGGCGGAGTGACCCATGCCTCCTTTGGAGGAATAGGCCTTGGATACTACCTCGGGATGAACCCGGTGGTAGGGGCTGCAGTCTTCGGACTCGGATCGGCCCTGGGAATGGAATATATGTCGGCACGAGGCAAGATGCGCGAGGATAGCGCCATTGGGATACTCTGGGCCCTGGGCATGGCGGTGGGTATAATCTTTATCTACCTGACCCCGGGATATGCGCCAAACCTGATGAGTTACCTTTTCGGGAGCATCCTGACCGTCACTGACGGCGACCTGATAGCGCTGGGGATAATCTCAGTGGTGCTGATTATCTACACTGCATTATTCTACAGGACCCTGCTCTATATCTCCTTTGACGAGAACTATGCCCGCACCTTTACCAGGCACGTTGACCTCTTCAGGTACATCTCGGTGGGGCTGACGGGCCTGGCTATAGTTCTTAATATAAGGATGGCAGGGGTGATAATGATCATTGCACTGCTCACCATACCGGCAAATATAGTAATGCTCTTCACGCGCCGGTACCTGCGGATCATCGTGCTCTCCACGGTGGTCAGCTTTGTGGGTATAAGCGCCGGGTTTGCCATATCATGGTTCACCAATCTGCCCACTGGCGCAACAATAGTTGCGGTGCTGGTGTTATTCTGGCTGGTGGCCCGTGCCATCCGCAGCCTGCAGAAGAGCAGCAACATTGACAAACTTAAAAAGACTACTATATGAATGAATATGATCTGATAATCATTGGCAGCGGCCCTGGCGGGTACGTGGCTGCAGTAAGGGCATCGCAGCTCGGGATGAAGGTGGCGGTGGTTGAGAAAGCCGAGACGGGGGGCATCTGCCTCAACTGGGGATGTATCCCTACGAAGGCGCTGCTCAAGAGTGCGCAGGTGCTTGACTATGCGCGTCATGCTGCCGACTACGGCATTAATGCCGGAGAGGCGCCGGCGCCGGATTTTGGGGCGGTGATAGCCCGCAGCCGTGGGGTGGCTGAGGCCATGAGCAAGGGGGTGCAGTACCTGTTCAGGAAGTATAACATACCGGTTATCAGCGGATTCGGACGTTTGAAGGGCGCCGGCACCGTGGAGGTGGAGGCAGCCGACGGCACGAAGGAGACATACAATGCAAAACATATTATCATAGCAACAGGAGCCAGGTCAAGAGAGCTGCCGAACCTCCGGCAGGATGGCAAAAAGATTATTGGCTACCGTGAAGCGATGACTCTGCCTGAACTGCCCGCATCAATGGTGGTGGTGGGCTCAGGAGCCATAGGGAGTGAGTTCGCAGGCTTCTACAGGTCGATGGGCACCGAGGTGATACTGGTGGAGTTCATGCCGCGAGTACTGCCGGCAGAGGATGAGGAAGTGTCACGCACGCTGGAACGATCGTTTAAGAAGGCAAAGATGAAGATCATGGTCAACTCTACAGTGGAGAAGGTTGACACATCCGGAGAGAAATGCATTGTGACAATTAAAACGCCTAAAGGCGAAGAGACAGTGGAGACCGACATCGTTCTCTCTGCTGTTGGCATAACGCCGAACATAGAGGGTATCGGCCTTGAAGAAGCCGGGGTTAAGACCGACAGGGGCAGGATTGTGGTTGATGAGTTTTACAGCACCTCGGTGAGCGGCGTATATGCCATTGGCGACATTGTCCCGGGTCCTGCGCTGGCGCATGTAGCCTCTGCCGAAGCCATAGTCTGTGTTGAGAAGATTGCGGGCCATAATCCTGATCCGGTTGACTATAGCAATATCCCGGGCTGCACATATACCACCCCGGAGGTGGCATCGTGCGGCATGACAGAGGAGGCTGCGAAGGCGGCAGGCATTGAGACAAAAACAGGCAAGTTCATGTTCATGGCTTCGGGCAAGGCCAGCGCTGCCGGCGCCCGCGAAGGTTTCGTCAAGCTTGTGTTCAATGCTTCTGACTACAAACTGATTGGCGGTCACCTGATAGGAATGAACGTCACCGAGATGATCTCATCACTGGTGACAGCCAGGAAGATGGGGGCCACGGCTCATGACCTGATGACAAGCATCCATCCCCACCCTACGATGTCAGAAGGCATCATGGAGGCAGCAGCGGCAGTGCTGGGAGAAGCTATCCACGGATAATTTTTAAGTGTATTTGGTACTTTTAACGCAACCTTCAGGCCCTTTTTAACATCAATCTATTGATAAGGTCGGATTTTATTTCTTACCTTTATAACTCGACTAAAAAGCGGGTTTGGCTAAGGATAAGGACATAATTGATGGCTGTTTATCCGGCAGCAGGCGTGACCAGGAGCTGCTCTACCGCAGGTATTCACCGAAGCTCTATGCCGTATGCCTTCAGTATTCAGGCAATACGGAAGAAGCGAGGGACGTACTGCAGGAGGGATTTATCAAGATTTTTGAAAACCTGTCGCGCTTCAGCCATGAAGGTTCTTTTGAGGGATGGATGAGGAGGATCATTGTCAACACCGCCCTGGAGCGATACCGCAACAGGTACTACCTGAACCGTGTTGACGACATTGAGGAGGTTACTGAGCCTGAGGCTGAGCCGGACACAAGTGATTTTGCCGGCCTCGAGGCATTTGATCTGCTGAACATGATCATGGAGCTGCCTCCGAAGTACAGGATGGTCTTTAACCTCTACGCCATTGAAGGATATTCCCATAAGGAGATAGGTGAGATGCTTGGTATCTCGGAAGGTACCAGCAAGTCCAATCTCTCAAGGGCGAGGGAGATACTTCAGAAGAAGGTAATGATACTTACGGGTGTCACAAGAAGAATGGTAAATGTTTGAAAGGGAGCCAAATATTGACATAGTGTTCCGCAACGGCCTGAAAAACCTTGAGGTGCTGCCACCGGCTGATGTGTGGGACAATATTCCGCCGATGCCGGTCAGGACCTCGCGTCTGCGGATAATCTCCGGCATTGCTGCCGGGGTGGCCGCACTGGTCTCCCTGACTCTCCTGGCTACCTGGTATGGCCGCAACAGCAACACACCTGTCCTGCTGACCGAAGTGACCACACCTGATGGTGACACCAGGGATGTGCCGCTTGACATTATGGAGGCATCACCAATTGCTGCCCCTGCCGGGTCGAAGGTAATAACCATGCCCCGAACCGCGGAACCGGCAGAGCTGCCACTCCTGACGACAGTGATACCGGCGGCAGATGAGCCCGCCCGGCTCCTGGCACAGGTACAGGCAGATATCCCTGCCATTAAGAATCAGGCAGATGAGCCCGCCAGGCTCCTTGCACAGGCCGATATTCCTGCCATAAGAAATCAGGATAATACACCGGTTGAAATTCTCCCGGAAGAGATCACAATAGTCACTGCGGGTCGCTTTGCCAAAACAGAAGAGAGCCCGCTGGTTACACTGGCTGAAATACCGGCAGCAAAAACTGACCCACGCTTTATTGTTGGAGCCTCGGTTTCGCCCACTTTGGGCTTCTCCCGTACAGGTGAGGATGCCAGGATCACCGGACTGATCAACAGTGAGAGATCAAGACCCACTTACTCAACAGGTGTCTCCGTGGGCTACAGGATTTCTGACAGGCTGACAGTTCATTCTGGGATAGGGCTGGCATCAATGGGACAGACAATCACTGACGTTGCCATTTATGCAGGTCTATCTGACTATTATGCCGTGAAGAGCAATTATCTCTATAGTCTGGAGACGGCTACTGGGACCATCCTTGCAGGGAATACTGACCTCTATCTGACAGACACTAAGGACAGGGTTGGGACACTCATCCAGGGAAACATGGCAGACCCATCCAAATACAATCTGACACAGGTGGGTTCAGATATTCACCAGGTGTTCCGTTACCTTGAGCTGCCGGTGATGGTCAGGTACAGGCTCATTGACAGGAAGGTGGGGCTGAATCTCTCCGGAGGAGTGGCCTATGGCCTCCTGGTTGGAAACACCGCATACACCGGTCAGGGCTCTGAGACAATCATGGTAGGGCATACTGAAGGGGTAAATGAATTCAACCTGAGCAGCCAGGTGGGTCTCGGAATGGAATACAACGTCTCACAGAAGATAACCTTCAACCTCGAGCCTGTCTTCAGGTACTATGTCACCCCGCTGAGCAACTTCTCAGGCGCAATCTATAAACCCTATTCACTGGGGTTCTATTCCGGGTTCTATTTTAAATTCTGAAACACCTTTTTCCCTCTTCCTTTTGCTTTCCGGGACGCAATATTTTCGCTACTTTTGCAGTTTCAAAATGAGATAGCGGGATTATGAAATTTACTTCGGGAAAGGTATTTATTGCATTATTGATCTTGCTCAGCGCAGGATTTGTTTTTACCCTACTGGTATCAGCCGGCGAACAGCAGCCGGCAGAGCCTGACAATGAGGAGAGCGGACCTGTGGCAGTCTCCTGGTCGGTGCCTGAAAGCGTCACCTTCGCCGGTGAGGCGCTGCCACTGCAAAATTTCGACACCCGCGAGAGCCTTGACCGTGAACTCAATGCCACCGCTTACCGCCACGGATCAACACTGCTTACAATCAAGCGCTCCGGACGCTATTTCCCCGAAATTGAAAAGATACTGAATGAGTACGGTGTGCCCGATGATTTCAAGTACCTGGCATGCGCCGAAAGCGATCTCAGCAACGTCATCTCGCCGAGAGGCGCCACCGGATACTGGCAGATTATGGAGGGTACAGGCAGGGAATCAGGAATGATCATCAACAGGGAGATCGATGAGAGGTATGACCTCGACAAATCGACGCGCTTTGCGTGCAAATATTTTCTGAAGGCATATGAGAGGTACGGCAGCTGGACAATGGCGGCGGCATCGTACAACAATGGGTTCAATGGCCTCAGTGAGCAAATTGACATCCAGAAGGAGACAAATTACTATGACCTGCTCCTGAATGAGGAGACTGCAAGGTATATCTTCCGTATAGTGGCCCTCAAGCTGGTCATGTCTGAACCGGCCAAATACGGCTTCAATATCAGCTCCGGGGAGCTGTACAAACCGGTGCCCTTCCATGAGGTGAAGGTTGACACTGCCGTTTCCAGCTTTGAACAGTTCGCCAGGCAGTTTGACACCAACTACAAGATCCTCAAATTCCTGAATCCCTGGCTTCGCAGGCCCTTCCTGACCAACAGCGAAAAGCGCGAATACATTATCAGGGTACCGGAGAAGGATGCAAGGATACAGGCCGGCCTATAGTCACCTCCCATGCCGGAACAGAAAGATGAGATAAAAGTGTATGGAGCGAGGGTCCATAACCTTCGCAACATAAGCCTTACGCTTCCTCGAAACAAGCTGGTAGTAGTTACCGGGCTCAGCGGCAGCGGGAAGTCGTCCCTGGCCTTTGATACAATCTACGCCGAGGGGCAGCGAAGGTATATGGAGACCCTGTCAGCCTACGCCCGCCAGTTCCTCGGGGGTATGGAGAGGCCTGACGTTGACCGCATTACCGGGTTGAGCCCGGTGATCTCAATAGAACAGAAGACCACCAACAAGAATCCCCGCTCAACGGTAGGGACCATCACCGAGATATATGATTTTCTGCGACTGCTCTATGCACGTGCTGCCGATGCATACTCAAATGAGTCCGGGGAGAAGATGGTCAAATACACTGATGCCCAGATACTTGATCTCGTGTCTGAACGGTATGACCAGCATAAGGTTTACATCCTTGCACCGCTGATCAAGGGAAGGAAGGGCCATTACAAGGAGCTCTTCGAGCAGCTGAGGAGGAAGGGATTCCTCCATGCCCGCATTAACGGTCAGATCAGTGAGATCACTCCAGGGCTGAAGCTCGACAGGTACAAGGTACATTTCATCGAGCTGGTGATTGACAAATTCCAGGTGGGCCATGTGACTGAAAAGAGGCTTCATGATGCTGTGCTGCTGGCTCTTGACCAGGGCGACGGCATCATGGCGTTGTTGGACGCCGGTGACAGCAGCCTGAGATATTACAGCCGCCATCTGATGTGCCCTGTAACCGGCATCTCGTACAATGAGCCGGCGCCGCACACCTTCTCGTTTAATTCGCCGCAGGGCGCATGCCCGAAGTGCAACGGGCTGGGTGAGATATCCGAAGTCGATATCAGCCGGATGATGCCTGACCCCACGCTCAGCATACGTAAGGGAGGGATAGAGCCTCTCGGCAAATACCGTAACATCTGGATCTTCTGGATGATCGAAGCCCTGGGTGAGAAGTACGGCTTTACCGTTGATACCCCCGTTGGTGAGATCCCTGAGGATGTTCAGAACAGGATATTCTTCGGCTCTGACGAGGTGCTGAAGCTGTCAAATACCCCGCTGGGGGTCACTTCCAACTACTTCATGACCTTTGAGGGAGTAGTCAATTACGTTGGTAACATGGAGGCTATGAGTGGCCGTGCTGCCAACGGTAAAGGGAAAGGCAGGGAGAACTATATCCAGTACCATGTCTGCCCCGAGTGTAACGGTACAAGGCTGAAGAAGGAGGCTCTCTGGTTCCGCATCGGCGGTAAGAATATTGGTGAGCTTGCCGCTATGGACCTCAACGAGCTCAGGGATTACCTTGAGAACGTGACTGACGATATGTCAGAGCGGCAAAAGAAGATAGCTTCTGAGATACTGAAGGAGATACGCTCGCGTCTGGGATTCCTCCTTGACGTGGGGCTTGATTACCTGGCACTGAACCGCGGGGCCCGCACCCTTTCCGGTGGCGAGAGCCAGCGTATCAGGCTGGCAACGCAGATAGGCTCTAAGCTGGTCAACGTGCTGTATATCCTGGATGAGCCGAGCATAGGGCTGCACCAGCGCGACAACCGCAGGCTGATAGAGGCGCTTCGCAGCCTTCGCGATGCAGGTAACTCGGTCATAGTGGTGGAGCACGACCGTGATATGATCCTCAGCGCTGACCATATCATTGATATCGGTCCCGGGGCCGGCGTACATGGCGGGATGATCGTCGCCGAAGGCACACCGGAAGAGATACTTAAGGCTGACACCCTGACTGCTGCCTACCTGAACGGTGCAAAAGCCATTGAGGTCCCGAAGAAGAGGAGGGAGGGCAACGGCAAACAGCTGACCATCACCGGCGCTACCGGCAACAACCTGAAGAGGGTGACCATGAAGGTGCCCCTGGGCACGTTCATCTGCATCACCGGTGTCTCCGGCAGCGGCAAGTCGTCACTGATCAACCAGACCCTCCACCCGGCCCTTGCAAAGAAGCTGCACGGAGCGGCAAGGGCACCCCTGCCGTATGAATCTATTGAAGGACTGGAGAGCATTGACAAGGTGATAGAGGTTGACCAGGCCCCCATAGGCCGAACGCCCAGATCTAATCCTGCAACTTATACCGGTGTCTTCACTGATATCCGCAGCCTCTTCGCCATGACGCCTGACGCGAAAGTCAGGGGATTCGGGCCGGGACGCTTCTCATTCAATGTTAAAGGCGGCCGGTGCGAAGGGTGCGAGGGCGCCGGGGTCAAGACCATTGAGATGAACTTCCTGCCCGACGTGTATGTGATGTGTCCCGACTGCGGGGGCATGCGTTACAACAGGGAGACCCTCGAGGTGAAATTCAAGGGGCGGTCAATCAATGATGTTCTGGAGATGACTATAGATGATGCCGTGGAGTTTTTCAAGGGCATTCCTTCTATATATCACAAGATAAAGACATTGCAGGATGTGGGCCTCGGCTACGTCAGGCTTGGGCAGCCATCTACAACACTATCAGGCGGTGAGTCGCAGCGCGTCAAGCTGGCCACCGAGCTCTCAAGACGTGATACCGGTCGCACACTGTATATCCTTGATGAACCCACCACCGGGCTTCATTTTGATGATGTGAAGGTTCTGCTCGAGGTGCTTGAGAGGCTGGTTGAGCGGGGAAATACGGTGATGGTAATTGAGCATAATATGGATGTGATCAAGGTTGCTGACTATATAGTTGACCTCGGCAGGGAGGGTGGACGTGGCGGAGGAGAGGTTATCTTCACAGGGACGCCTGAAGAGATTGCAGAGGTAAAGGATAATTATACGGGACAGTTTCTGGCACCCGTTCTGAAACACTAAAAAGAGTATATTTAATGCCTAAAATTATATTTATGGACGAAGCAAAGGAGAAGGACCTGATAAAGGAAGCGTTTGAACCAAAGACCTGGAACGAGATCCATACGATGGACTCCTGGAGGGTTTTCAAGATCATTGCCGAACTGGTTGAAGGATTCGAAAAGCTTTCGAGGATTGGTCCGAGCGTGGCCGTCTTTGGCTCGGCCAGAACGCATTTCAACAATAAGTACTACAAGCTTGCAGAAGAGATAGCCTATCAGCTGACACAGAAGGGTTACGGTGTCATCACCGGCGGCGGCCCGGGCATTATGGAGGCGGCCAACAAAGGTGCAAAACGCGGCAACGGCAAATCAATAGGTATTAACATTGACCTGCCGTTTGAGCAGAAGGCCAATCCCTATATTGACCGCGACAAGCTTATCACATACGATTATTTCTTCGTCCGCAAGGTGATGTTCATGAAATATGCCCAGGGGTTCATAGTACTTCCCGGCGGCTTCGGGACATTTGATGAGCTCTTCGAGGCCATCACCCTGATTCAGACAAAGAAGATCGGGCGATTCCCGATAGTGCTGGTAGGAACGAAGTACTGGTCGGGGCTGTTCGACTGGGTCACCGAGGTGATGCTGAACGAGGAGCATAATATCTCTCCTGAGGACCTGAATATTTTCCGGATAGTTGATGAGGCCGAGGATGCGGTGGCCTATATTGACCAGTTCTACTCAAGGTACCTCCTGAGCCCGAACTTCTGATTACTCTGCGGCCTATGCGCCGGACAGATACACTGATTTGTCCGGATGCTGCTGACGGGGGGAGCTTTCTGATTACCTGCCTCGCTCCTTGACGTGGTGGTCCATCTCGCGGTCATGATCACGCTTCTTGAGAGTGTCGCGCTTGTCATACTGCTTTTTGCCCTTTGCAAGTGCTATTTCGGCTTTTGCCAGCCCTCGGTCATTGATGAATACCTTCGTGACAATGATTGTCAGTCCTGTCTCATTGACCTTCCTTTCCCACCTGCGGAGCTCCTTTCGCGTCAGCAACAGCTTCCTTTCACCGAGCGGATCATGGTTGTTGATGTTTCCCCAGTAATACTCGGAGATATGCATGCCGGTCACAAAGAGTTCGCCGTTGCGGAAAGCACAGAATGAATCGGTCAGTGTGGCTTTCCCGGCACGGATAGATTTTATCTCGGTGCCTGTAAGCTTGATGCCTGCAATGAGTTTTTCGAGGAATTCATAGTCATGCGATGCCCTGCGATTCTTAATGACAATATTGCTGTGATCACTCCTCATGTTTCTGGTCAGGCGAAGATGGCAAAGTAAGCTGCCTCGGTCAGTTTTGTCAGGATTACCTGGAGGAGAAAGAAAATTATAAGCATGGCTGCTAGCGCAGCAATTATCAGCGGGAGCTTTTTATGCTCAGGCGGGTTGACCATCTCCTCCATCCCTAACCATAAGATATAGAGGCCATACAGGCCAAGTACATTGATAAAGAGCAGAGATTCAAATAGTTTGCTGATTGCCAGCGACAGGAATATCGGGGCCATGGAGTAGGACACCAGCTTGAACGCCACCACGAAATCATTCCCCAGGTCCATTGCCTTCATTATCTCTTTGACAACAAAGGCAGAGGCGTAGATGCCGAGGTAGAGAAAGAGGAAGGTATTGACAGCTGTCAATACCGAGTACATCGGTTTGAGAGTGGTGTTTATAAACAGCCCGGAGCCCAGAAAGGCACTTACGGTGACAAGGATTATCAGCGGGAGGAAAAAGCTTCCCCTGACAAACTGCATTGGCCTGTTCTCACGATGAACCACATCCCATGCCTTGCCGGGATTGATGATGAAATATTTTGTTCTGTGATATAGAAACCTGAAGTCCATGACCTCTTTCTGTTAGCGAACGGCAAAATTAAACAAAAATGTAATACCCTGACCTCTTAATCGCTATCTTTAATTTCTGATGGACAAGCTGATGCATGATATTTTGGTGATTACCGGTCCTACTGCCACGGGCAAGACGAGGCTGGCGGCGCTGGTTGCAGACAGGCTGGAAGGGGAGGTGATCAGTGCTGATTCAAGGCAGGTTTACCGCGGAATGGATGTCGGGACGGGCAAGGACCTGTCGGATTATACTGTTGACGGCCGGAGGGTGCCGGTGCACATGGTGGATATCGTTGATGCGGGATACAGGTACAATGTATATGAGTACCAGCGCGATTTCCTGAAGGTCTTCGAAGAAATGTCTGCGCGGGGTGTGTTCCCGGTGGTCTGCGGCGGCTCGGGGATGTATGTTGACAGTATCGTGAGCGGGTACCGGCTGGTGCAGGTGCCTGTCAATACGACTCTGCGTGCCCTGCTTGCGGGGCGTTCGCTTGAGGAGCTGACGGAGATACTCTCGCAATATAAGAGCCTGCACAACAAGACAGATGTTGATACCATAAAAAGGGCGGTGCGAGCTATAGAGATAGCTGATTACTACTCCTCTCACCCGTTTGATGACAGCCCTTTTCCTGTCAGGAATCCGCTGGTGACGGCGGTGTTTGTTGACCGTGAGACCCGGCGGCAGCGTATCAGCGACAGGCTGCGCACACGGCTCGATGAAGGGATGATTGAGGAGGTGCAGCAGCTGCTGGCAGGGGGTATTCATCCTGATGATCTGATCTATTACGGGCTGGAATACAAGTATATAACCCTTTACCTGATGAACAGGCTTTCGCGAGAAGAGATGGTTCAGAAGCTGGAGGTAGAGATACATCGTTTCGCCAAGCGCCAGATGACCTGGTTCCGCGGAATGGAACGCCGCGGCATTGCCATTCACTGGATAGACGGAAGTCTGAGCGATGAGGAAAAGGTGAACAGTGTGATCTCAAGATTACACCGCTGATATTATGCTGCCAGATGTTTCTTAGAGTTTTGCGAATGATTTCGTTGCGACATTTTTCGCATTTTCTAGCTCTGCCTTCAAAGATGTTTCATTAATACAACAGAAATGACCTTTATCTGTTCTGTTAACAGAACTAGAGACTGCAGGACCGCATGACTGCAAGACAGCTCCCAAAGGCGACCAGACCTTCAGACCTTTATGCCCATCTTCTTCATCAGCAGTGAGGCGTTGAAGCTTGAGCAGATACCAGGGGTAAGCAGGTAGTCGAAGAAGAGTTCTTCATCATTGACTTTCACATCAAAATGATAGTTCTCAATAGCGTCGGGCAGCTCCTGTTCCAGCCCGGCGAGACGAAGGTCATGCGTTGCCACCATGGTCACGGCACCGTAACCGGTCAATTGTTTTATCAGTGCCACCGAGCCGGTATACCTGTCGTCGGAGTTGGTGCCCCGGAGGATCTCATCGAGCAGCAGGAATACCTTCGGATCTGATTCTGCTCCGGAGATGATAGCTCTCAGTCGCCGCAGCTCGGCATAGAATGAGGAGATATTCTCTTCAAGTGAGTCTGATATCCGCATGCTGGAATGGAGCCTTACCAGCGAGACGGTGAACGCTGAGGCGCAAACCGGGGCCCCGGCAAAGGCCAGTACGGCATTCACCCCGCAGGTACGGAGGAAAGTGCTCTTGCCCGACATGTTCGATCCGGTCACAATGATGGCTTTTCCGGCTCCCTCTGCGGTGAAGCTGTTGCTGATCCGCCTGCCGGCAGGAATGAGCGGATGGCCCATATCTTCCGCCCTGAAAACAAAATAGTCTTCAGTCACCTGCGGATAAACCCAGTCTGGATTGTTGAAAGCCATATTTGCCAGTGAAGCCAGCGCCTCGAATTCCGCCATCGCGGCAAACCAGGCTGGTATGCGCGGGGCATGTTCACGTTTCCACTTCTCCAGGGCGAGGCAGAAGTGAATGTCGGTAAAGAAAAGAAGGTTGAGAGGTGCGGAAATAAGCACGTTCAGCCTGTAGTCGAGCCTGCCCACAAGCTTCGAAAGCTGCCTTATCCGGTCTGATGCCGCGATCTCATCCATGAATGCCGACTTCAGTTTCTGCAGCAGGGGAGAGGCGAAGTTGCGGGTTTCTATCAGTTTGATGATGACGGAGTATGCTTTCAGCAGGTCTGACGACCGGCTCACCTGTTCCTGCAGTCTCGAGATCCTCCTGAACCGTGTGAAGTAGAAGATGAAGTTCACCCCGAACACAGGGGCGAGTATCGCCGCCGGAAGCCCTGTTATTACGGATATTAGCGCTGCCAAGGCAAGGAGGCTGAGGCATCCTGTAATGATTTTCTCTCCTCTGGTTTTCTGGAAGAGGTCATCACTTCCGAGCCATTGTATCAATGGTGCAGGGTCATTGGCGGCGCCGGCATTCAGGTAACCCAGGGTCATCAGCTCCTGGCGCCAGTCTGTCATCGGCTGCAGTTCTGCAACAGCCTTCTGGCGTGACACGATTTCCTCCCGGGGCGCAGGTTGTTTCAGGAACTCTGCAAGCCGGTCAGAGGCCGGCCTGCTGGTGGTGCGGCACAGATACTGGAAGAGTGAGGCTTTCCCGAAGATATCAAGGTCATATGTATAAGGGTGGTCTCTTACAGCATATTCTTCACCGGTTTTAAAGCCGGAGAAGTCGCCGTCCAGGCATTTCAGTTCCAGCCTGTTGATCTCCGCCAGACGAAGAAACCGCTTTCTGCTTTTCTCTGTGTTTTCGTATTTTATAACCAGCCAAATGAAGACGATGAGCACCGCAGCCAGGGTGACCACGGCTGCAAAGACCGAGAATGACAGAAGCACAGCGAACAGCACCAGTCCTCCTGCAAACGCTGCGAGCCGTGCCATCGAAAGCCGGTCAGACAGCTTCCGCAGCCGTTCGGTCTCCCGGACATAACGTTGTGATCTGGATTTGTATTCTTCTGCTGGTGACATATTCTGATGCCATAAAGCTAAAAAAACTCATTAAAATACTAAGAAAGGTCAAAAAATGATTGTGAGATATGCAAAATAGGTCTAAATTTGCAGGAATGACCAACAAAATTAGACATATAAAGGTACCTGAAGGGTCATTTTTTCTCTTTGGGCCCAGGGGAACCGGGAAGTCAACATTTGTAAAGACATTGATTTCTGATGATGTTTTGTATATAGACTTTCTTGATCCTGAGACTTTCAGAACATATTCAGCCTTTCCGGAAACTCTTGAGAAGAGTGTAGCAGCCCTGAATCCCGGCCTGGTGATTGTGGACGAGGTTCAAAAAGTTCCTTCTGTTCTGGATGTGGTGCATAAACTCATGGAGGAAAGAAAAATAAGATTTATTCTGACCGGATCAAGTGCACGGAAACTAAAGATGGGTGGAGCTGATATGCTCGGAGGGCGGGCCCTGAGGTGTATTATGCATCCTTTTACCGCGGAGGAGCTTGGAGATGACTTCAGTCTGGAAAAATCCCTCGGGACGGGATTGATACCCGTGGTTGATAGAAGTATGGATCCTGTGCAGAGCCTGTCTGCTTATGTTGATATATATCTTCGTGAAGAGGTTCAGGCAGAAGGCCTTGTCCGAAATCTTGGCGCTTTCTCCAGGTTTCTTGAAATAGTCAGTTACTCGCACGGATCAGTTCTGAATATCAGTAATGTCGCCCGTGAATGCCAGGTGTCAAGAAATATTATCACCGGATATTTTGATATTCTTGAGGATCTCCTCTTGGCTTACCGGTTGCCGGTTTTTGCCAGGAGAGCCAAGCGTAAGACAGCATCGCACCCGAAGTTCTTCCTGTTCGACAGCGGATTATATCGTCGGTTGAGGCAAAGAGGTCCTCTGGACACCGAGTCCGAGATTGCGGGGCCTGCCCTGGAAGGATTGGTAGGCCAGCATCTTCGTGCAATAATTGATTATTCTCTGAATGATGCTCAGCTATATTACTGGAGATCCCTTGCAGGCAACGAGGTTGACTTTGTACTTTATGGAAGTAATGTTTTTTCTGCAATTGAGGTTAAGAGTGCTTCAATATTAAATCCGGTGGATTATAACGGACTCAGGGCCTTCGGGGATGACTATCCTGAATCGAAGCTGATTCTTCTGTACAGGGGTTCGATACCTATGAAGCATAATAATATTCTGGTACTTCCGGTTGAGATTTTTCTCCGCAACCCTGCCAAATACCTGCATAACTAATTTCTTCAAGACCTTCAGACCTTCAGACCTCAGACCCTCAGACCCTCAGACCTATGTTCAACATCGACACCACCCTCTTCGACCTCCTCGGCTACCGGATGAGCCTGCTTGAACTGCTTGCCGTGCTCACCGGGCTGGCAGCCGTCTGGTATGCAGCCAGGGCAAATATAATCACCTGGATCTTTGCACTTGTCAATGCCGTGCTCTTCTTCATGCTTTACTACCAGGTGAATCTCTATTCGGCTATGGTGCTGCAGGTATTTTTCTTCTGCAACGCTATCTACGGATGGTTCAACTGGAGGAGGCAGAGCAGCAACGGTGACGAGCCTGTGACGCTGTTAAGTCACAAGGGAAGGGTTTTCTGGGTGGCGGGAATCATTGCCATGGCGCTGGCCATGGGCACAGTCATGGGCAAAATCCATCTCTGGCTTCCTGACTTTTTCCCTGTAAGGGCCACATTCGTGTATACAGATGCCATGATCGCTGTGATGAGCATAGCTGCATCACTCCTATGTGCGCGGCTGAAGCTTGAGAACTGGATACTGTGGATCCTTGTCAACATTATGAGCATTGCGATGTACGCAATGCGCGGCATCATGCTCGTTTCAGTTCAATACATCATTTTCCTCGCAATGGCGATATACGGATTCGTACAATGGAAAAGGAAAGTCAAATTGCAGTGGTAATGTCGGCAATAATTACCCTCTTGATTTTAATGCTGCTCTACTGTGTTTTGCCATGATAGTATTACATTGTCATCTGATACTCCTTCGCATTTAAGGAATTATCATTATGAAAGCATCCTTATTCGTCCTGACTATTTTTCTTGTGTTTTCATGCGGTTCGCCTGACTATGAGATTATTATGATTGATCTTGAAAACCTGAATGGTGAAGAGATCACATTATCGGAGATCGCCGATGAAATAACCTATATCCCTCTTGATAATAGTATTACAATCGGGATGATTAATTCTTTTTATAATCCCATTGTTATTGGGAACTCTGTTTACTTATATGACCATGAAACCGGAATCATGGTATTTAACAGAATCGGAGAGTTACAAGGAATAATTGGTACTATGGGAAGAGGACAGGGTGAGTATGTACGGGGGAACAAATTTGCAGTCGATGAGAATACCGGTAGAGTATATGTCTGCGATGCTGGTAACATAATTAAAATCTATAGTGGTTCAGGTTCATTTCAAAGAAGCATTTCCCTTCAGAGTTACGGCGGGAGTGTTGACGCGATTGGTGTGATTGATTCAAAGTTATTTGTCACTTACAATATGCAGTATGGTGACGCTGAATTTCAATGGGTATTAGTTGATTCAACGGGCAATCTGTTAAGGAACAAGAGAAGAACAGACGACTTTTTCTCCAGCAATTACCTTGCTGGCGGAGGGACTTACATAGTCGGATCAAAGCTTAATTATTGGAATAATTTCATCGACACTGTTTTTTCAATTTCTGATGACTTAACAATCAACCCTGAGTTTATTATTAAACCTGGAGATTACAGATTGCCCAGATCAGGGGTAGAAGACCCTCTGAGCCAGCTATCTGACTATATGACTATCGATCAGATTTTTGAGACGCGCTCTTTTATAACAATAAGGTACTCGTTTTACAGAGGGAAGAATGGATGCGTGCTTGTTGACAGGTATAACCATGATTCTTATTTGTCTTATTGGGAGCGTAATGGAAGTGGCGGTATTGAAAATGATCTGGATGGTGGCACAAAGTTTCTGCCAAAGGGTTATTTTGAAGAGAATGGAAGAGAATACCTGGTCGGCCTGGTTGATCCTGTAACTTTAAAAACTCGCATTGCAGGAAGTAAATTCAGGAACATAATTCCCAAATACCCGGAAAAGAAAGCAGAGCTTGAAAGACTGGCAGACAAATTGAAAGATACAGATAATCCGATCCTCGTTCTGGTCAGATTGAATTAATAATGATAGCAGAATTCGCTTTTATTGCAGATGCCTATTATTTCTTTGAGGCAAGGAAATTACTGATTGGCGGCAAGAACCTGACAGATGACGGGTTCCCGGGTTGTTTGTCGGCACCGGCAGGGCTCTCTGAGTATGGAGTTAAAACATAGTTTAAGCCTCATTTTTATTTTTTTCGTACATTTAATGAGTCCTTTCAATAATCCGGGAGACACCTGATCTGATACTGTCATGATATTTTTAATTCCGGTTCCTGGGAGTATGCAATTGGATAAGCTGTCGCTATGCTTTATGAATTTACGGAAATAACCATAAAGAGATATGAGAATATTGTGCATTCTGATAGCCTGCGGCACATTTATGTTGCTGTCATGCAAAAACAAGGACTCTTCCTCATCCCAGGTAGATCTTGTAAAACTGATCAAACTTGATCTCTCCAAAGCCAGAAGCGATTCAATGAATCTGTCTGAAATCGCCACGAGAATTGAATATATACCCCTCGTAAGAAATGATCAGGCGTTGATTGGGCATGTTTATGATTTTGAGATTACTGACGACTGCATCTTTGTCGATTTTGAGAAAGATCTTTTCAGATATAGTAGCGACGGTAAATTCCTGAACAGGATATATACTAAGGGGCGTGGTCCGGCAGAGGTTCAGCCGGTCTGCTATGCAATAAGTAAAGAAGACAGCCTTGTTTATGTCTTTAGCTGGGACAGATCGTTAAAAGTATTCGACTTCAACGGGAATTATGTCACCTCGATCACAAGGCCAATAAATCCTGAAGAATCATTACCTCCATGGCGTATAGGAATTTTCAATAATACAATATTCGTTGCAGTTGCCCAAGAGCCCTGGGTTAATTACATTTACTCATGTTATGATATAAAGAAAGACACGTTGCATATATTGTATAGAAATATCCGGGAATATAAGGATGATCAGAGTGAGAGGAATCCTGCGCTTATTCCGCACGACTTTCATTACCAGATAAACGAAACCACCCTCCTTTTCAAGGAAAAATTCAGTGATACAATCTTTTCGGCTAACCGGGAATTTGAGGTCACTCCCAGGTATATTATTGATTTCGCCAATGATAAACTGGCCTGGGAAGTGTGGCGTGATAATGCAATGTTTGATATATCCGGAGGTCCGCCTGCCGGATATTGGATGCAGTCTTTCAGCGAGACTGACCGGTTTTTGTTCTTGATGTTTGTATCGCACAAGGGTCCGCAGGTCCTGGTTTCCTATGACAGGAATACAGGTGCAACTGAAATGAATACTTTGAAGGAGTTTAAAAGAGCATATACCAGGGTTTATTTGAAAAATGATATTGATAATCTAATACCATTTGCACCTGTAAATGGAAATGGATACTTTATCTCGTCCGGGAATTGCATGTACAGTATAATTGATGGAGATGAATTTTCAAGATACTACCGCAATGCCTCCGGGGAAACCAGGAATGCCACAAAATACCTTCGGCAAATGGCTCCAATATTAGATACAATAGATGAATTCAGCAACCCGGTCATAATGAAAGTGAGATTGAAATGAGGCTATTACGTTGTCGGACTAACCCAGGTGCCTGGGAATGCGGGCACATTTACTACCATGGCTGATAAATTAGAAATGATTGCCTATGAATAGAATTTTCTGGTTAATAATATCCTCACTATGTGTGTTATCCTGTAAGAATCAGGAGATGCCGGTCTCGTACCTCAGATCTGACATAAGAATTGACCGTTTAAGTGATTCGTCATACCTGTCAGATGTGAGATCAATGGCGTTTGATCAATACTTGTATGTTACAGATTATGAGCGAAATCAGATAATCAAACTTACTCCGGAAGGAGAATTGCTTGGGTATCTTGGGGCTAAGGGTAAAGGGCCGGGAGAGTTCCTTGGAGCATCAGACATCATTGTTCATGGTGATTCACTATGGGTTTACAATGATGGTAATGGTAGTTTTGAGGTTTTCAGATCAGATGGCCACCTGCAGACAATCAGGCTTCCTGATAATATAGATTACAGTGGAGGTTTCAATTTTTTCCTCTTGAGGGACAGGCTGTTCATGAGCTCGGTGTCAGAGACAAATAGTCTTTGTTCGTTTGATGTTAAAACCTCCGCTATAGAACGATTTGGTCAACCGAAGGTTTTTGATACTGATATACATACCAGGATAAGGAATCACCGGCACCTGTCAGGGACTGATTCCTGCATATTTGCTGTCTCGGATAATATGCCGGAAATTGAGAAATACAACCATTCGGGTCAATTGCTTGAGACACTCGATTATTCAAGCATCCCGATAGTCAGAGAGAGGCTCGCTGTAATCCGTGAGAACACAACCCCAAATGGTTATACTCTTCTTGTTGAGGATGTTTGTTATAATGATGGCAAACTTTATCTTCTGTTGTATGCCAATAGAGGGAACAGGATATCCTGTAGTGATATCCTGGTTATTGATGTGAGCGATAGAAATATGTCTTGCCAAAGGCTGCTCAACCTCGGAGATTCGTGGTACGAAACCATCTGTGTATCAGGTATCAGGCTTTATGCATTTAGTAATAACGGTCTGGAACGGTTCATAATTGATTAGAGGATAAGTATGAATAGTATTTCCAACCTGTTCTGCCTTTCTCATAAGTTAATCCCTTTTGTGTCCCTGCACCTCCTTGCCATGAATTGTGTGTACCCCCAGAATGGGCGATAACTATAGGGTGGGAATCCCGAACACGCCATGACAGTGGGAAGAGTTGGCTGAAGGCAGGGGTGTTCATCGTGAGATGGGGGATCTGAAGGAAACCGGAGGCAAAATTCTTTCCTTACGCACTACTACTGGTTATTTAATATTTGGAGATTATTTGAACAACTTCAGCCAATTACTTAATTCATTAACTTTGTTTTATGAGATCAATGAATACAACTATCACTTCAAGGATTACGACTCTTGTTAGGGAGATAGATCCATCAGCAGAGGTTATACTCTACGGTTCAAGAGCCAGAGGAGATTACCATCCTGAGTCTGATTGGGATATTCTTATTCTTGTTGATAGTGAAGTTGACCTTAATTATGAAAGATTATTCAGACATAAATTATACGATCTTGAACTAGAAACCGGAGAAGTATTTTCTACTACAGTTTATAACAGGGCAGACTGGAGAACCAGGTATTGGATGACGCCTCTGTTTAAGAATGTGTCAAAGGAAGGTATAAGGATATAAAAATGAAGGCTTCAAAAGAAGAGTATATAAGATATCGTATAGAGAAAGCTTGGAAAACTTTTGAAGATGCTAAATTACTGGCAAAGACTGGGAGCTGGAATTCTTCTATGAATCGTCTTTATTATGCCTGCTTTTATTCGGTACTTGCATTATTTGCCAAACACAACCTGAACACTCAAACCCATTCAGGTGTCAAAACCCAATTATCACTACATTTTGTAAAACCAGGTCTTCTTGATAAGGAATTAGGGATGATATATGGAGATTTGTTCGATCTGAGACAAAGAGGAGATTATGGTGATTTTTATGACTTTGAAGAAAAGGATATCATTTCTATTATTCCAAAAGTTGAAGAGTTTCTCAATACTATTGACGATTTAATAAGTATGGATTAACCTTTGATTATCAATGATATCCATGGTTGAGGCAGTGTTCCAATCAGTGTGTTCTTAAAAAATTAATTTGTGTACTCCATACCGGTTGGTTTTCAATGATCATCAGCCGTTTCAGGGCATCCAGATATTCATTCAAGGTTGGACATGTGATATCACCGCCGTCATACTCTTTAATATCCTTAACATTAGAGGTTTAGGCTACCATCGTTGCAGTATTCCTTGCTATTGACCTGAAAATACTTCTCACTTTGACTGGGTCACGTTTAATGCCCGATATACGGCTCATATAGCTTTCTGCGATCAGATCCTTAACATAATATAATAAAATGAGCTTAGTACATGACAAAAAATGTCAACGCATTGATTGTTAATATCTTACGCTTGATATGTTAATAAAAACACGTCTTATTATTAGGATAAAACCTTGATATACAATATGTTGGAATAGTACTACCAATACCATTTCCGACTATGAATATCAAGGCTAACAACAAAGTTACAGTTTTATCGGATACGCTGAAAGAGTTCTTTGGAGACAAGATGAATCTTGCACGTATCAAGTTCTTTGGCTTATTTATCAGTGCATTATGCAAGGTACAGACTGTTTGTTTCGAAAAGCTGGCATGCAGTTTTGAATGTGATGCCAGAGCAGAATCATCACTTCGCAGGATACAGAGGTTCATATCCGAGTTTTCACTGGATACGGATCTGGTTGCCAGGTTTATTTTTGCTCTGTTGCCACATGATCCGCCATACAGGCTGGCATTGGATCGGACGAACTGGAAGTTGGGAGACAGGAATATAAACATTCTTACTCTTGGTATCGTATACAAAGGGTTAGCCTTCCCTCTTCTGTTCCACGTTATGCCAAAATTTGGTAACTCCGCGATGCAGGAACGTATAGATTTAATGAACCGTTTTATCAGACTCTTCGGCGCTGACAAGATAGAGTGTCTTTTGGCAGACAGGGAATTTGTCGGGGACAAATGGCTTGAATATCTCAACTCTTCAGGCATTGAGTATCATATACGTATTCGTGAAAACTTCTGGGTTGAGATCCCCCGTAATGGTAAGAGGGTGAAGGCGTGGTGGCTTTTCAACAACCTGAAGGTTAACCAGCGTGCCTTTTATCGCAGGATAGCTCGTGTCAATGGAGAACTCTGTTACCTCTCTGCTTCCAGGGTAATAAACAAGGAAAACGCTCCCGAACTTCAAATAATAGTGTCGTTCAAAAAACCTGATGAAGCCCAGACCGTGTATAAGGAAAGATGGCAGATCGAATCTGCGTTTAAGGCCCTGAAGACCAGCGGTTTTAACATTGAAGATACTCATCTGACAGATGTTGAGCGTGTAAGTAAATTAATGTCACTGGTGTTGATCGCCTATGTCTGGGCCTATAAGGCTGGAATATATCTTGACTCGCTCAGGCCCATTAAGATCAAAAAGCACGGCAGAAAAGCCAAGAGCTTGTTCAAGTATGGGTTGAAGTATATAGCCAACTTGCTTTTTAGCAGCGATATAAGTAGCTTTAACCAATGTTGTAAATTTTTGTCATGTACTTAGTAAAATGAGTTATATTTTAGAGAGGAATTAGTTTACATTTTTGGAGTAAATCAATTTACATAAATAGAAAATCGGACAATATTTGCATGCAGGTCTCTGATTCTGTTAAAGGCATAAAAATGAGCCAGACGAAATGCCGAGATCTTCTTATCTAACGGGAGAATCGTGGCAGCATACATCGGAGATCTTGCATTTGTTTTTAAGGTAAATATTACCCGGGGAGCTGCGCCATCAACTCTTATAATATTTGATAAGGACGGCAGATATTTAAAAACGATCTATACAGGATATGAATTTGAACGTTTCTGTATTGATGAAGAGACAAAGAGGATTATAGCATATTTTATTGACAGGGAAGAACCGTTGGGATATTTCAATATTCCAGTTGAATAGTCGGGGTTCGGATGGTTGAATGAAAAAATTTTCTACTGGAAATTCCCGAAAATTCCCGAAAATTCCCGAAAAAAACTTAAACATCTTATTTAATTTTACATAGGTCAGGTTTGCCGTTTTACGAAATATTTTTTAAAGTATAAATAAGAAAGAAAAGGGCAGAAAGCTTTGCCTGTATTGCTAAGTACTTTCTGCCCCGGCCTTTCATAAAAAATGAAAGGAGGTGACGCCAAAGATAATAAAACAGAAAAACAAACAAGCTGCTTCAGGTTGCTCAATGGCCGCGGCCATTGTGAATTCATAAACATGTTTAATTAGAAATCCTATTATCATGAAAAAGAGAATTTTTCTTGCAACAATCGCTGGACTTTTTGTGATGTTTGCAATTCTTATCGTGAACGTTGCTCAAGTCCGCACAGATAAAGCTAATTTGAAGGACATAATAATAATGTCTCAGGCGAATGCACAAGTAAATCCAAATTGCCCGACGGGATGTGTTGAAGGAGGACCATGGTGCTACTGCAACGGCATGTCAAGTACTTGCTGGAATCCCCCTAAAGGTTCTACATTGGATTAATTGAATCAATATAACCTGGAGATTCCGTGTTAAAAGAGTGTGGTTGTGAAAAACAGCCACACTTTATAAGTACATACGTTGTTTAGTGGGAAATGTAAATGATGGAAAGTTAAATCACTATTACCAGATGAGATATTTGCAAATACTGTTCACAATTATGCTTTTGATAATTGCAGGTTGTGGGAAAAGGAATGAGAAAAAAACTGAAATTGCACAAAGCGAAAGAGGTTGTATTGTAGACGTATCTGATAAGATAATGAGTATTAAAACGGATTATGTTATCGGGAAGGTTTATGATGGTCTAAAAAAACTGGACAGGATTTTAATAACTTTAAAATTTCTGTCATATGAAAAAGTCAAGAAGAACATTTACAGCTGAGTTCAAAGCCAAGGTTGCCATAGAGGCAATAAAAGAGATC